>Ga0209712_10000533_pt1 | contig 33715 bp, 24 predicted proteins | sample ArcOceMetagenome_FD_187443 | JGI IMG/M metagenome (GOLD analysis project Ga0209712, IMG submission 187443) | Marine eukaryotic phytoplankton communities from Arctic Ocean - Arctic Ocean - Greenland ARC118M Metagenome (SPAdes) (version 2) | ecosystem: Environmental > Aquatic > Marine > Oceanic...
GCACTACCTTCTCTAATGGACTGCCAAAATTGTTCGGCGACCTTGGGAGTCAGGGTTGCACCCCCCAAAAACTGGCTGGCCGAGGCCACACCACTTTCTCCACCTTGTAGGCGTACGTAGAGTATTCCTTGCATGTGACTCATGCCAGTAATGGGCAAACTTAGGTTAGCCCAGCGCAACATAGCTTCTAACGCTGCTTCTGCAGTCATTTCAAAGCTTAAAGTATGCCCTGCTTTAAACTCTGGCAATACTTTTATAGACACCTCAGTAATGAGACCCAGGCTGCCCATGGCACCACACTGCAAACGCGTGACGTCAAAACCAGCGACGTTCTTCATTACTTGGCCGCCAAACTGCATGGCCTCACCATAGCCATTAATCAGCCCTAAACCGAGCAAACTGTCTTTAACACCGCCAAACCAGGGCCGTGAAGCCCCCGTTTGGTTGGCTGCTACTGTGCCGCCAATGGTGGCAGCTCCAGCAAAGCTTGGGGGTTCAAAGGGCAGGCGTTGGTGTTGTTCGGCTAATAAATTATTGAGTAGTGAAATTTTGGTGCCTGCGCGCGCTCGAATGACCAATTCAGTGGCGCTATAACTGATGACACCACTATGACTAGCCATATCAACCACTTCGCCGGAGGTCTCTCGGCCTAAGTAAGTTTTAGTGTTGCCAGCCTCAATTTTAAGGGGTGTTTTAGTGGCATAGGCGTGTTGAATTTGCTGCACCAACTGCTGAGTTAAATCACCCATGTTGTAAGCTCCGGTATTCTTGACAATACTTAAGCGTGGGAATGGCTTTGCCAGGATTGAGCAACTCTTCACTATCAAAGGCTGCCTTTAAACGCCTAAACTGGGCTAGTTCTGCATCAGCAAACTGATAGGGCATTTGCGGCATTTTTTCTAAACCAACACCATGCTCACCGGTAATTGTGCCACCCACATCAACACATAGGGTAAGAATGTCTCCTCCAAGTAATTCTGCTTGCTCAAGCTCACCATCAATACTTGCATCAAATAAAATCAGCGGATGTAAATTGCCGTCTCCAGCATGAAAAACATTAGCCACTCTAAGCCCGTAAAACTGAGACAACTCACTTATACGCGTTAACACATGGCCCACTTGGCTACGCGGTATGGTGCCGTCCATGCAATAATAATCGGGTGATATGCGCCCTACTGCAGGGAAAGCCGCTTTGCGCCCCTGCCATAGGGCCGCAGCCTCTGTTGCGTCTTTAGCAATACGGATATGATAAGCCCCATGTTGCTTAAAACACTCACTCACCAAAGCCAACTGTTCTTCAACTTCGGCGTCGGTGCCGTCTAACTCACAAATAAGTAGGGCTTGGGCATCTGTGGGATAACCCACTTTAACAAAATCTTCGGCTGCACTAATGGCCAAATGATCCATCATCTCTAAACCCGCAGGAATAATGCCCTGACCTATCAATGCGGCTACCGCATCACCCGCTGCAGTCACATTGTCATAGGCAGCCAAAAGCACCTGCACTCGGGGCGCCCGTGGTAATAATTTAACCTTCGCTTCCACCACTACACCTAACAAACCTTCCGAACCTACCATTAGGCTCAATAAATCCATACCAGGTTCATCTAAGCCTTCACCACCCAAGGTCATTAACTGCCCATCAATGGTCACCATCGTCACTTGGAGCAGATTATTAACCGTGAGACCGTACTTAAGGCAGTGTACACCTCCCGAGTTTTCTGCCACATTGCCACCAATGGTGCAGGCAATTTGCGATGAAGGATCTGGCGCATAATACAGGCCAAAAGGGGCTACAGCCTCGGTAAGGGCTAAATTACGCACACCAGGCTGCACCGTTGCTGTGCACGTATCATGATTGATGTGTAAAATTTGATTGAGCTTGGTCACCACCAAAAGCACCCCTTCGGCATGGGGCATGGCGCCAGCACATAGGCCAGTACCCGCCCCTCTGGGCACCAATGGCACTCGATGCAAATGACACAGGCGCAAAATAGCTTGCACTTGGCTCACATTTTCTGGGATCACCGTGACTAATGGCAGTTGTTGATACACAGCCAAGCCGTCACATTCAAAAGGCCTTTGACTTTCGGTTGACAGAATCACGCCAGACGCTGGCAGTATGTTCTTTAACTCGCTAATTAGTGCCGCCACATTGGCGCCACCTTGAAGTGCATGTTCTGCAGGTGCATTTGATAAGGTGTTCATAAGTAAAGCCTGATACATAACCCGTAAATTGGTAAACTATTATTACCAATATCAAATCCTAGGTTATCACACCCTTGCACTTAATGGCAGACTGCTTAAAGTAATTATTGTGGGCAGGTAATGGACCTTATCAACAGGCCCATTAAAACTAGGCAAAAGCGAGTGTCTGAGAGGGCACAGTGAATACTTAAGCTCAACCCCGTTGTAGCTCGCAACAGAGCCTCCTCTTTAAACCTCGCACTAAAAACACATGGCCGCAGGGCTGCAGCATGCTGTTAAAAAGGCATTATATTGCGCAACTAGGCCTAGCGGCCATTGTAGCCATACAGCAAGCAAGGTATATTTATCGGCGTCCCTAAAACAGCCCTTTCTTTCGGGCTCAATGAGCCCTTTTGCAATGATACCCCTCAGTTTACAAACTCGTTTATTCACCTTACGATCTAACAAAATATTTGAGTTATTTGTGGTCAGTATCATCCTGCTGTCTGCACTAGTAATTGGCGCTAAGACCTACTCCATGCCTTCGCAACTCATTACCTTTATTGGTTTTTTAGACCTTGGCATTACGATCTTTTTCTTGGTAGAAATCAGCATCCGGTTTGCTGGTGACCCCAAAAAAAGTAGATTTTTTCTCAATGGCTGGAACGTGTTCGACACTATTATTGTGGTGGTCAGCCTTATCCCTATAGAAGATAGTGAATTAGCTTTGGTTGGCCGACTTATCCGCATTTTCCGGGTATTGCGCATGGTTTCGGTGGTGCCAGAACTACGCATATTGCTTAACTCACTGATCAAGGCGATGCCCCAGTTGGGTTACGTACTGATGTTGATGTTTATCATTTTTTACATTTACGCCGCGGTTGGCACCACCTTCTTTAGTACTATTAACTCTGTTTTATGGGGTGATATATCCATCTCCATGCTCACCCTATTCAGAGTGATGACGTTTGAAGATTGGACCGATGTAATGTATGAGGTGATGGAGGTCTATGGCTACGCATGGGTGTTTTTCTTAAGCTTTATTTTTCTCACGACCTTTGCTTTTCTGAACATGGTCATTGGTATCGTGGTTAATGTCATGGAAAATGAAAACGCTGCCGAACGCTTGGCAGAGGGAGAGCCCTCGATGACCGATTTACGCAATGAGTTGGCCGAAATAAAGGCCCTTCTAAAACGCCAAGGCGCTTAACTGCTAACTATGCAAAGCCACTCAAACACCAGTGACATAAACGCTCAATGGGCTTTCCAGCACTATGAGTCAATACGGCACACCCTGCCTAGAGCAGCCTTTCCACAGACCAGCATGTGGGTTAATGGCCTGGCTGATGTGGCGCAGCACTTTGACGTGTTTTTGCTGGATGCCTTTGGGGTGCTCAACGTCGGCCAAACTGCGATAAAAAGTGCGCCTGCAGCAGTGAAGTACCTGCAGTCAGCAGGCAAAAAAGTAATGGTATTAACCAATGGTGCGAGTCTACCCGCCTTTGAAGCCCAGCAAAAATTGCAAAAAATGGGATTTAACTTCGCTTTACATAATATTGTCGCTAGTCGAGATGCCCTGTGCAAGGGGCTTATCGCGGCTTTTCCCCAGCCACAAGACGCATGCCTTTGGGGGGTCATGGCTGGGCCAGATTCGCAATTACTGACCTTACCGGTACACAGCCTTGCCTTGGGCAACGCCATTAAAGTATTCGATCAGGTCAGTGGTTTTATATTGCTCGGCGCGTCTCACTGGACCCCACATCAACAAAACTTATTGGTGCAAAGCCTGACCCAAAATCCGCGCCCAGTCTGGGTGGGTAATCCTGATTTGGTGGCACCGAGGGAACATGATTTCAGTTTAGAACCGGGCTATTTCGCCCACCAATTGAGCCACATTGCGGGCGTCACCTTGCATTTTTTTGGCAAGCCCTTCGCCAATATCTATCAACTGGCCTGCGCCAATTTGGAGTATATTGCTAAGCAGCGTATTTTAATGGTGGGTGATACCTTACACACAGACATTCTTGGTGGGGCAGCTTATGGCTTAAAAACCGCCTTGGTCACAGGCCACGGTTTATTTGCCAACCAAGATATTGCACCCTATATTAGCCAGTCTGGCATTGTGCCTGACTTTATTATGCATTCCCCTTAGGGCTAATGTTGCAAGTTTCCAGTCGACACCAACTGCCAAGGTAAAAGATGCTGATTTTTCAGTTCGCGCAGCGCAAAACTAGAATTAAGCGCTGCAACACCGGGCAAATTAACTAATTTACGCTTAAGAGTTTGCTCATACTGTTCTATAGACTGCACCACAACACGTAGTAAATAATCCACGTCTCCAGACATAATGTAGCACTGCATGACTTCATCCATGGCCACTGCTGCACTTTCAAACTGTGCCAATATCTGTTCGTCGTGGCTATTGAGTTTCACGGTCACAAACACCACCACCCCCAGCCCCACTTTTTTGGCATTAACCAAGGCCACATTGGCACTAATCACTCCACTTTCTTGCAGACGCTTAATACGCCGCCAACAGGGCGTATGCGATAAGCCAACCTGCTCAGCAATGGTGTGCACGGACTGACTTGCGTCTTTTTGCAGCTGTTGTAATATCTTTATATCAAAAGAGTCTATCTTCATATTTAACCAAATTAGGACAAAAGTCCTATATTTTTAAAAAATGTAATAATAATATTGCACATTAGTAGCTTATTTTATAGCAAGACGCAAAAATTTTCCAGCTTAAAGAGGGCATACTGGTTATCCACATCACGCCATTACTATGAGACTCGTTAGCCATGACCAAACCACTTGCCCACCAGCCCCAAGACTTATACGAATGTTACCGTCAACAGTCTGGCCAAGTGTATATGAATGGTGTGCAAGCCCTGGCTCGCATTCCCATGGCCCAAGTGCGTCGTGACCGAGCTGCAGGCTTAAAGACCGGTGGTTTTATTAGTGGCTATCGTGGTTCTCCACTGGGTTTGCTTGATAAAACTCTGGTCCTTGCAAAACCTTACTTAGATCAATATAACATTCGTTTCCAACCCGGTGTCAACGAAGAGTTAGCCGCCACTATGGTGTGGGGTTCGCAACAGCTCCACCTCTCTAAAGAAGCTCAATACGATGGCCTGGTAGGTATCTGGTATGGCAAAGGGCCGGGTGTAGATCGCTGTGGCGACGTGTTTAAACATGCTAACGCGGCAGGCTCCGCGCCCCATGGAGGCGTGTTATGCGTGGCAGGGGATGACCATGGCGCAAAATCGTCTACTGTGCCTCATCAGTCAGATCACGCCTTTATGTCATCCACTATGCCCGTTCTTTATCCTTCTTCTATTCACGAATACATGTGGATGGGTTTAGCAGGCCTAGCCATGTCACGTTACAGTGGCTGTTGGGTGGGTTTTAAGGTGATTTCTGAAACAGTTGAAACTACGGCAGCCGTCAATCTAAAAGACGAAGATGTTGAATTTATTATACCCACTGATTTTGATATGCCCGAGGACGGTTTAAATTTGCGCTGGCCTGACGAACGCATGCAACAAGATTCGCGATTACAAAACCACAAGGCCTATGCAGCACTTGCCTTTGCGCGTGCTAACGGGTTTAACCGCGTCACCTTAGCCTCACCTAAAGCACGTTTTGGTATTGTGGCCTCGGGTAAATCCTATGAGGAAGCTCGCCAAGCAATTCACGAATTAGGGCTCACCGATGAACAAGCCGCCCAACTGGGCGTGAGCATTTATAAAGTCGGCATGCCATGGCCGCTAGAACCTCAAGGCATTCGTGAGTTTTCCCAAGGTTTAGAAGAAATTCTGGTGGTGGAAGAACGTCGAGAGATGATCGAAAACCAGATTAAGCAACAATTATTTAACTGGGCCATGCATGAGCGACCTCGTATTATCGGTAAATTTGATGAGCAAGATCAATTTACCTTGCCATTGGATAAAGAGCTGGATGTGCCCATGGTAGCCAAAGTGATCGCTCAGCGCCTGCTGAAGCTGGACTTAGACACCGACACCCAGATTCATTTATCAGCCCAAATCGCTCGTATCGATCAGCAGCATGCCTGCAGCAGTCAAATATTGGCGCCTGTGAGTCGCACCCCCTTTTACTGCGCGGGCTGCCCCCATAACAGCTCAACCAAAGTGCCCAAAGGCAGCCGCGCCGCGGCTGGCATTGGCTGCCACTTTATGGTCCAGTGGATGGACCGTAATACCGAAACCTTCAGCCAAATGGGCGGTGAAGGCGCCATGTGGGCCGGTTGTGCTCACTTTACCAAGGAAGCCCATCAATTTGTTAACTTGGGTGATGGTACCTACTTCCATTCTGGCTCCTTAGCCATTCGTCAATCCCTTGCGGCTGAAGCCAACATCACTTACAAAATCCTCTTTAACGATGCTGTTGCTATGACTGGCGGACAAAGTTTAGATGGCATTTTAACCATGCCACAACTCACCCACCAATTGTTTCATGAAGGGGTGCCAGAAATTGTTGTGCTCGCAGACGACCCCAAGCAGTTTAAACAATCTGAACTTGCCGCAGGCGTGTATTTAGGCCATCGCGACGAATTAGAAACGGTAATGGTGCGGTTACGTGAGCAACCAGGTTTAAGTGTCATTGTATTCCAACAAACCTGTGCCACAGAAAAACGTCGCTTACGCAAACAGGGTAAAGTGGAAGCCATTAAAACCCGCACCTGGATTCATCCTGAGATCTGTGAAGGCTGCGGTGATTGTTCGGTACAGTCTAACTGTGTCGCCATAGAACCATTAGCAACAGAGCTTGGCCGTAAACGCAAAATCAATCAGTCAAGCTGTAATGCAGACCTCTCCTGTGTCAAAGGCTTTTGCCCATCATTTGTGACCATTGAAGGGGCGCAAGTGCGCAAACCAAAGCCGCAAAAACAAGCGCAATTAGAACTACCAGAACCCCTAGCTCATAAACCCCTAGACCAACCCTTTAACATCGCCGTAACTGGGGTGGGTGGCACTGGGGTGATTACCATTGGCGCTTTGCTTGGCATGGCGGCGCACCTTGATGGTAATGCGTTCATGACCTTAGATTTTTCTGGCTTGGCGCAAAAAGGTGGCGCCGTGTTAAGCCATGTGCGATTAGCCAGTTCGCCTGAACAAGTCACCACCCCACGCATCGTTGAAGGCCGCGCAGATTTATTACTTGCTGCTGATGCAGTGGTCACCGTGGCACCCAGTGTTTTGGGCTTGTGCAGCCAAAACACACAGGCAGTGGTGAGCAGCCACCTGATTCCCGTGTCTAACTTTGTACAGGATGCGGACTTTGATTTTAAGCAAGACCAGTGCCTTAGTTTGATTGCTAGCCACGTACATGAAGATATACACCAGCTGGACTTCCATCAACTGGCACTGCAGCAAATGGGTGACACCCTTTTTGCCAATGTAATGCTGTTAGGTTTTGCTGTGCAGAAAGGCCTTGTACCGGTATCAGTCACCGCCCTTAAACAGGCGGTAAAGCTTAACGGTGTGGCGATAGAGGCCAACTTGCAAGCATTGCATTTAGGCCGACAGTTAGCCCATGTTGGGCTAGAGCAGCCGCAGGTCTTGTCTATTCAGCCGGCGGCACCGCGTTATGAAGAAATCCTGTCAAACCGCCAACAGCGGTTAGTGGCATACCAAAATCAAGCATTAGCAAACCAGTACACGCAGCAGCTTAATCAGTGGCACCAACATGCAGCAGGGCTGCTGCCAGACGACCAAAGTGGGCCCTTAATGCGTGTATTAGCGACGGCCTACTTTAAGTTATTGGCCATCAAGGATGAATATGAAGTGGCTCGCCTGTTTACTCAAATCGACTTAAAGGCTCAGTTAGATGCTGAGTTTACGGGGCGATATAGTCTTTCACTGAACCTTTCACCCCTAGGCTTTGCCAGTTGGAACAAGCACCTTAATCAACCCAAAAAATACCGTATTGGTAGTTGGATGTTACACCTTATGAAACCTTTGGCTATGCTTAAGGGTATTCGCGGCAGCACATTAGACCCATTCGGCTATCACCCAGAACGCAAAGCAGAACGTGAGTTTTTGGTTTATTTTTTAGCCCAGACTGAGGTCTTGATGGGCTTGCTAAACGCCCACAACCAAAGCAGTATTTTAGCTGCTTTAAGCCTGTTTGATGACGTGCGTGGCTACGGCCATGTGCGCACCGCATCCATGACTAAAGCCAAGATTTTGATGGCGGCAGCACTGCAAGATCTCAATATGGATGAACAGGCTTATGCGGCTTAATTGGGGTTAGTTGGGCTTAATTGGGGTTAGTTGGGCTAATAAAACGCTATTACCAAGCGCGTTCAAGGCAACTTTTATAGGTTTGAAAAGTCTAGCACCAGCAAGAACTAATGGGAATATTTGCTTATTTGCGCCTTGGTAGGGAATGGAACGACTTAGCCCTGCATCCTTCAACAAGAAGACTTGATGCCTAGATCAATTGCGGGCAGAATAAAGGCACTTTTTGTGCAACGGAGCCCTTTGCATGCGCCCACACTTATCCATGTCGCGTCGTACTCGCCGCACCCCTTTTAGTAGCCGCGTAGAGGCTGCCGGCGCGAGTGGTTACACGGTCTATAACCACACCTTATTAGCCACTTCATTCCGTGGTATAGAGGTAGATTACTGGCACTTGTGTGAAAATGTTCAAGTATGGGACGTGAGTTGTGAAAAACAGGTGACCTTGATGGGGCCAGGGGCTAATCAGCTGGCTCAATATATGACGCCAAGGGATCTGACCCATGCCAAGGTAGGACGGTGTTACTACGTACCTATGTGTGACGAAAACGGCAACATGATTAGTGATGGCGTCGGCATTAAGATCAATGATCGGCATTGGCGTTTGTCGGTGGCAGACTCCGATGTATTACTTTGGGCCAAAGGCCTCGCTGTAGGCTTTGGCTTAGACGTGGAAGTAAGGGAACCCGATATGTTCCCCCTAGCCGTGCAAGGACCCAAGGCTGAGCAGCTTATGACCCGTGTATTTGGTGAGGCCATCAAAGACCTTGGCTTTTTTGCCATCGCACCTTTTATTTACCAGGGCCAACGTATGAAGGTGGCGCGTTCTGGCTGGAGTAAACAGACCGGTTATGAAGTGTTTGTTAATAACCCTGAAGTGGGCACTCAATTGTGGGACGAACTATTTGCTAAAGGCCAAGATCTGGATGTGCGCGCAGGCTGCCCTAACCTGATTGAACGCATTGAAAGTGGACTCATGTCTTTTGGTAGCGATATGGATCATTCAACCACCCCTTTTGACATCGGTTTAGAAAGGTATATTAACCTAGATGCCAAGATTAACAGCCTCAGTTTGCCCGCCCTAAGAAACCACACATCGACCCAAAAACTCATGGGTTTGGTGCTCGAGTATCACCGCAGTTTAAGCGATTTAGATGTGTTTGTGGGTGATCAAAAAGTGGGTTGTATTCGCAGCCAAACCTACTCGCCTAAATACATGCGCCGCTTGGCCTTTGTCATGTGTGATTTAGCTGCCCTCAATGGCGCTAGCACTGTTGAGGTTAATACCGATCAGGGTAAGGCTACTGGCACTCTCACCAGTTTACCTTTCGAGTTTGACGCATTGGGACTTATTGCCTGTCGTTAATAGGATTAAAACACCAAAAGTAGCCCTCCCAGTCTCAAAAGTGACTGGCTAGACTTGTGTATTTCCACAACTAGAAAGCTGGCGTATATTGCGCCCACATGTTCACCCCCTAATCTTGTTTGGTCGCAACCTATGAATCCAGAACTTTCCATCACTCGGCTATCAACCTCTAATCTATCGATCAGTCGGCGCACACGCGCAACCCCCTTTACTAGCCGAGTTGAAGCCGCAGGAGTGCATGCCTACACCATTTACAACCACACGCTATTAGCCGCTAACTTTCGCGGCATGGAAGATGACTATTGGCACTTGTGTGAACATGTACAAGTATGGGACGTTACGGCTGAAAAACAAGTGGCTATTAGCGGCCCCGATGCCTACCGCCTCATCCAATTGATGACCCCTAGAGACTTATCCAAAGCCCGCATTGGTCGCTGCTTTTACGTGCCACTTTGCAACCCTGAAGGGGGTATCGTTAATGACCCCATCGCCATAAAGTTAAGCGACAATGACTGGTGGTTATCCATTGCTGATACCGACGTCATGTTGTGGGCTCAGGGCTTAGCCATCGGTTTTAACTTAGACGTTAGTGTGACCGAACCCGACATTTGGCCCCTTGCTGTGCAGGGCCCCAAGGCCGAACAGCTCATGGCCAGAGTATTTGGGGAAAGTGTGCGCGACATTAAATTTTTCCAAATTAAGCCCATGTCCTTTCAAGGGGTCGACATGCAAGTGGCTCGGTCTGGCTGGAGCAAACAAGGTGGCTTTGAAATTTATGTCAACGACGAAAGCCTAGCTGGGCCGTTATGGGATGAACTGTTTGATAAGGGCCAAGATCTCAACGTTGGTCCTGGCTGCCCTAATGGCATCGAGCGCGTTGAAAGTGGTTTACTGTCCTTAGGCAATGACATGGATTATGCCACTACGCCTTTTGAATGCGGTCTAGATCAATACGTTGATTTAGATGCCAACATTGAAAGCCTATCTCTGGCGGCTCTACGCCAGCATGTGCCGCAGAAAAAACTCATGGGTTTAGTCATTAACCAGACCTGTACCGTTTCTGAAACAGACGTCTATTTAGGTGATCAATGGGCTGGAGAAATCACTAGCCAAGCCCCTTCCCCTAAATATGGGGTACACTTAGCGTTTGTCTTGTGTTCTTTGCCCGTTTTAGGCGATAGCCTAACGGTTGACGTGCGCACCAACCTTGGTACATTACAAGGCCAACTGACGAGCCTACCGTTTAACTTTGAGACGCTAGGTTTGACCCCACAACTCGCTGCTGAATAAGCGCTATAAGGCAATACTATGAGCAAATCTTCTTTTTTAGGCGCCGACACCATTGCGCTCCACAGTGGCTATCAGCCGGAATCAGATCATGGCTCTAGGGCAGTGCCTATTTATCAAACAACATCCTATGTGTTTGACAGTGTAGACGAAGCCTCTGCCTTATTTAATGTGGAGCAAGGTGGTCATATTTATAGTCGCATTACTAACCCCACTGTGGCGGTGTTAGAGCAGCGACTGGCCGCTTTAGAAGGGGGTGCAGGGGCTATTTGTACAGCGTCTGGCATGAGTGCTTTGTTTGTGAGTTTTTTTAGTCTGTGTTCTGCAGGTGATCATATTGTCAGTGCTGCGCAAATATATGGCTCCACAGTGACACTCCTCAAGCACACCCTTAAGCGCTTTAATATTGAATGTACTTTTGTTGATATTAATGATCAAAAAGCCGTTGCTGAGGCGATACAAAGCAACACTAAACTGGTGTTTTGTGAATCCATTGGTAACCCTGGTCTTGCGGTATCTAACTTACCTGCCATCGCCAAAACAGCCCACGCACAAGGTATTCCATTAGTGGTTGATGCAACATTTGCCACTCCCTACCTTAACAATCCTATTGAGCATGGCGCTGATGTCGTGGTGCACTCAGTGACCAAATGGATTGGTGGTCATGGTGTCGCTGTAGGGGGGGTCGTTATCGATGGGGGCAATTTTGATTGGCTTAAAAGTGGCCGTTTCCCAACACTCACGCAACCTTATGAACCTTTTCATGGCATGAATTTTTGGGAAGAATTTGGGCCTGCCGCTTTAGCCATGCGCATTCGCTGTGAATCAATGCGTGACATAGGGGCAGCGATGGCGCCCCATAATGCGTTTTTGTTATTGCAGGGCTTAGAAACCTTAAATCTGCGGATGCAACAGCATGTGTCTAACGCTCAAGCTATGGTCACTTGGCTGCAACAACAAGACGCAGTGGCTTGGGTTAACCACCCTGACATCAATGCCAACGCACATACTAAACTACTGTTCCCCAAAGGTGCAGGCTCAATGCTCACCTTTGGCGTTAAAGGTGGGCGTAACGCGGGTGCTGCCTTTATCGATGCGCTACAACTGTCGTCGAACCTAGCTAATGTGGGCGACTCACGCACGCTGGTGCTGCATCCAGGTAGCACTACCCATTCACGTTTAAGTGAAACAGACCTAGTCGCTGCTGGCATCGGTGCCGACCTGATACGAGTTTCTGTAGGTATAGAAAACCTAAAAGACATACAAGCCGACTTTAGCCTAGGCTTGCGGGCAGCAGCTAAAGTTGTGGCCCATCAGGCGGAGGCGTAACCATGTATATTCAAGTTGATAATGCCAACACCTTTATTGCCACTGGCGGCAAACCTTTTGACGCAAAACTACCCACAGTGGTGCTGTTACACGGTTCGGGTACCGACCACCGTGGATGGGCATTGCAGGCAAGGTGGTTCGCCTTTCACGGTTACAGCGTATTTGCGCCCGACTTTCCGGCCCATAGCTTATCTGAGGGTGAAGCCCTGACTAGCATCGAACTCATGGCTGCCTGGCTCCTTCGAGCATTAGACACAGCCAAAGTGGATAAGGTCCATTTAGTGGGTCACTCCCAAGGCTTCTTAGTGGCGTTAGAGGCTGCAATTTTGCTAGGTGATCGCCTTAAATCAGTTACCGCACTGGCCACTGCCAGCGCTATCCCAGTCAATGCTGCACTCGTAGAAACGGCCCAAACCAATCCTAAAACCGCTGCAGCGATGATGTTACAGTGGGGCTTTGGCAATAGCCATCAGCATGGCGCGAGCGCTGTACCAGGCATGCAACCCATCGGTATTGGCGCGCGCATTATGGCTAACAACCCTTTAGCCATAGATTTAGCGGCTTGTAATGCTTATACCCAAGGTCCCCAAAGAGCACTCCAGCTTGCCAAGCTAGGCTGCCCAAGTTGTGTGATTTTGGCGGGACAAGACCGTATGACTCCTAAAAGGGAAGGCTTGAAACTGGCGCAAGCATTAAATACACCCGCACAAGTGGTGGATGAGGCGGGACATATGCTGCCCATGGAAGCCCCAAAAGAAAGTCTTAATCTAATGAAAAAATTTATCCAATCTGTAGAGAAATAACCATGGCCAAGTTGATCAATAACGCATTATCGGCAACCACACCCATCAAAAAGGTGGCTGTTATAGGGGCTGGTACTATGGGCGCTGGCATTGCAGGCCAAGTGGCTAATGCTGGCGTGGAAGTATGGTTATTGGATCTGCCCAGTGCTGGCGACAGCGCTAACGCCTTAGCCGAACGTGGCTTTAAACGCCTAAAAAACATCGGTTCTCCAGGTTTAATGAGCAATGAAGCCGGGCAACTGATTCATTGTGGCAACACTGAGGATGACTTTGGGCAACTTGCTGACTGTGATTGGATAGCTGAAGCCGTGGTTGAGCGCTTAGACATTAAGCAAGCCTTATACCGGCGTATTGAAGCCATCACAGGTCCCAACACCATTGTTACATCCAATACCTCAACCATCCCTATCAGTTTGTTGACTGAAGGTATGCCTCAGGCCTTTTGTGAGCGCTTTGCCATTACCCACTTCTTCAACCCCGTGCGCTTTATGCGTTTGTTAGAGCTCGTGCGCGGCGCCCACACTCGTGATGAGGTGATCGATACCTTAGAGCGGTTTTGTGAGAGTAATTTAGGTAAAGGCGTTGTGGTGTGTGAAGACACACCGGGATTTTTGGGTAACCGGGTGGGTGTCTTTGCCATCCAATGCGCCTTGCATACGGCCTTTGATATGGGTTTATCACCCGCTGAAGCCGATGCTTTATTTGGTCGCCCTATGGGCATCCCTAAAACCGGCGTATTTGGTTTATACGATTTAATCGGCATCGATCTCATGGCTGATGTGGCCAAGAGTCTAGAAAGCATCTTACCAGCGGGTGATGCGTTCCACCAATATGCCCAACCCATTGCTCTGATGACGCAAATGGTGGCCAACGGACAAACGGGTAACAAAGGGGGCCAAGGTTTCTACCGAGACGATGCATCAGGCAGACAAGCGTTAAACTTGGCTAGTGGGGAATACCAAGCAACTGCCCGCTTGCAGTTGCCCTTGGCACAAGAAGCGGAGACCCATGGTGTAGCTGTGTTACTCGATGATGATAGTACCTTTGGGCGCTTCGCATGGCAGGTCTTGTCTAGCACACTCAATTACGCTGCAGCGCTTATCCCTGAGATCGGTCGTAATGTTTTACCCATCGATGATGCCATGAAATTAGGCTACAACTGGATTTATGGCCCGTTTGAGCTATTAGATCAGATTGGAGCCCAGCGTGTAGTTGAACGCATGCAAAAAGAAGATCGTCAGGTAGCACCAATGCTGTTGCTAGCGGCCCAAAAACAGGGCTTTTACCAGGTTATTGCAGGGCAATTATGTAGTTTAGACCAAGATGGTCAGTACCTGCCGATTAAAAGGCCAGCAGGGGTGCTGCGCTTCTCTGAATTACGCCAAACTCTAACGCCTCAATACAGCAATGCTAAAGCCAGTTGGTTTGAGTACGATAACGCCGCTATTATCGAATTTCACTCTAAGGCTAACGCCTTAGATAAACAATCGATGGACGTTATTCGCCACGCTCTTGAGCAAGCGCAAAAGCGAAAACTGCGGGGTGTTGTGTTGCACAATGACGCGCAACATTTTTCCTGTGGAGTAAATCTAGTCGCCTTTCGCGAGTTCTTTGAAACCCAAGATTACAAGGGTATGGATGACTTCCTCAATCATTTTCAACAAACCATGCACGCCATTAATCAGTGTCCCTTACCGGTCATTGCGGCTCCTGCTGGCATGTCTATTGGCGGAGGTTTTGAAGTAGTGTTAGCAGCTGACCATGTGATTGGACACGCCAATTCAGTCATGGGCTTGGTCGAATCGAGTGTGGGCGTTGTGCCTGGTGGTGGCGGTTGTAAAGAGTATCTTTATCGCTGGTATGAGGTGCTTGGCGATATGAAAGCTGCGGCATGGAAAGCCTTTATGATTGTGGGTTATGGCTGGACGGCGACATCGCCTATAGAAGCCACTGAACAAGCCATGCTTTACCCTGAAGATCAATACATGATGAACCGAGATCGGCTATTGAGTGAAGCCCTATCGCAACTGGATAAAGTTAACAAAGCCAAACCCCGCAAACCATTGCCTATGGCAGGCGAAGACACTTATCGTGAAATGATGGACTGGTTATTCGAGGCTGAAGACCAACAAAAGATCACCGCCCACGATGTGGTCGTAGGTACCGAGCTTGCCCGCATTTTCACGGGTGGCAAAATCAAAGCTAACACCATGATGAGTGAACAGGATTTATACGATGCCGAGCGGGATTCTTTTTTACGCTTAGCCCAATCAGAAAACACTCAAATTCGAATTGTAAGTATGTTAGATCAAGGCAGCCCGGTGAGAAACTAGTGCCTGCCGATTAGTAATATTTAGCAACATTTAGCAACAATGAGTTACACAGAGATTCGCTAATACATTTATCAAGGTATATCTGTTAATGCTACTATAATTCTATTGCTGTCAGTTTATTAAACTGACTAGCCATGTGCCCTCTAGGCGTGTAGTCTGTCCCTAAGAACAAGAATTTTACACCGTAATTAGGGGAGCTTTGCTATGCTACATTGGTTTACTAATTTGAGTATTGGCAAGAAATTAATCACTTCTTTTTTGTTAGTGGGTATTATCCCTTTTGCCGTACTAGGCTATACCGCCCTAGACGCTTCAACCAAAGCGCTGAAGCATGAGGCGTTAATGCAACTTGAGACTGTGCGCGGTATTAAATCAGCGCAAATAGAAAACTATTTCCAAAGACGCAAAGATGACTTGGATATGCTCAAGGATACCCTGGAACGGGTACAAAAGAGATCAGATAGTTCAGTTCAAGACCTTGATACCGTGCTATCGGGTGGAGAGACTGATTACTACAAGAACTTTATAGATAAGTACGATTATTACGACCTCGCTCTCATTAGACCAGACGGTTACGTTTTCTATACTGCGGCCAAAGAGGCAGACTATCAAACTAACATTAAAAACGGTGTCCATTCACAAACAAACCTAGGTCGACTGTTTCGCGAAGTCATTGCGACTGAAGGATTTTCTTTTGTTGATTTTGAACCCTACGCTCCCAGCAATAACAAGCCCAGCAGCTTTATTGGGCGAGCCATTAAAGGTCCTAAAGGCAATGTCACCATGGTGGTGGCCTTACAGATCTCTTTAAAAGGTATGAATAGAATCATGGGCGAACGCCATGGCATGGGTGTGACAGGCGAATCTTATTTGATTGGTCCTAACTATTTAATGCGTTCAGACTCCTTAATGGACCCTATTAATCGCTCTGTGAGCGCATCGTTTGCTAACCCTCAATTAGGCAGTGTTAGGTCTAAGACTGCAACGGCGGCCCTGGCAGGTGACACTGGCTCCGCTAGCATTGTTGACTATAAGGGCAAGCCTGTTCTTTCGTCATACATTCCAATTGATGTATTTGGTATACCTTGGGCTTTGATCGCCGAAATCGATGAAGCTGAGGCCTTTAAAGCTGTTGAAAAACTCAAGAACTTGGTAGCTATAGTTGGCGTACTTGGCCTTCTATTTATTATATTGATTGCCTATTTTATCGCCAGATCGATCAGCCGCCCCATTATTTCTCTATCTGATTTGTTTGTCGAACTGGATAAAACGGGTGACTTCTCACTGCGCAATGAGATCACCTCGACTGATGAAGTTGGCAGAATGGCAAGCGTGGTCAATCACCATTTAGAATCTCTACAAAATGCCATTGGAGCGGCCAATAAAGTGGTCATGGAAGTTTCTGATGGTCAGTTTGAGAACCGCATTAATCTTGAGTTAAAGGGTGATTTAGCCACCTTAAAAGAGGGTGTCAACAATTCTGCTGATAGCGTAGAGAAAACCATGCATGGCCTTGAACAGGTGCTCAAAGCCATTGTCACGGGTGACTTCAGTTATCGTTTAGAGGGTGTTGAGGTAGGTAGTCACTTCCGCTCTACGCTCATCAAGACCATGGAAACCATGGAGCAAGCCATTGGTGAAATTAACCAAGTAATGAACGCAGCCGCATTAGGTGATTTTGACTTACGTGTCACCACCCCACTCAAAGGTGATTTAAATCAACTGAAGATGAGCGTTAATAATTCCATTACATCCATTGCCGAAGCCCTGAGTGAAACCACCGTGATGGCAGAAAAAATGGCCCATGGCAACTTAACTCAACGTATTACTGGCCAATACAAAGGCCGCTTAGAAGAATTGAAATCAGCACTCAATAGCTCTGTAGAGAACATGGAAAAAACCGTGTCCACGGTGTTACAAGCCATCGACAGTGTGGCTTCAAATGCTAATTCTATTAGCGGCAGTTCTGATGATCTTTCCCAGCGCACTAGTGAGCAAAGTGCTTCATTAGAGGAAACGTCCTCTAGCATGGAAGAAATGGCGGCCACCATTGAACAGAACACAACCCGAGCCAATGAAGCCAGCAGCCTTGTGGTAGGCACACAAGAAGACTCCTCCAACGGGGTGGCGGTGGTTAACAAAGCCGTTGAGGCCATGGGTGACATCGAAAAATCGAGCAGTAAGATCGTACCCATTATCACCTTGATTGATGGCATTGCTTTTCAGACCAACTTGTTGGCTCTTAACGCTTCTGTGGAAGCCGCCAGAGCTGGTGAACATGGCCGAGGATTTGCAGTGGTCGCGGGGGAAGTTAGAACCCTTGCCCAGCGGGCAGCCGATGCCGCTAAGGACATTAAGGTGCTGATTGAGGACAGTTCCAACAAGGTTAAAGAGGGCCGTAGTTTAGTTAACCAGACGGGTGAAGCTTTATCCTCTATTAGCACATCAATCACTAAGGTCAGTGATATTGTAGCCAAAATCGCCATGGCAACCAGTGAACAAACTGCAGTGGTTAACCAGATCAATTCTGCCGTCGGTCAGCTAGAGAATGTTAACCAACAAAACGTAGCCCTTGTTGAAGAGTCTTCGGCTTCTAGTTATTCCTTAAGTGATCAAACCAGAGCCCTTAAGGATCAGATTTCCTTCTTTAAAGTGACTTCTTCCGGCATTAACACACCGATTGTTACCCCACTCAGGCCTACCGAACAGGTGAAATCTGCTGAACAAGTGTTTGGTAAGGAGACCTTAGCGGAAATAACCACACCAGCACGAAGAAGCCGACCAGTGGCTGATAAAAACAGTGATGACGATTGGCAAGAGTTTTAACACAAAGCGGATATAAACAGCCGGTTCACTCGCCGGCTTTTTATTGCAAGCGGCGCTGCGACTTTAATGGAAACGCAGTTCTTATGCGCTGCAGATGATCAAGATCAACTCGGGCCACAGCAATACCCGGGCCTTCGCCTAACTCCACTAAAATCTCACCCCAAGGGTCAATGATCATTGAATGGCCAAAGGTTTGACGATGATCATGCTGACCACCATGGGACGCTGCCAACACATAACACTGAGTCTCAATGGCCCGCGCTCGCAATAACGTGTGCCAGTGTGCTTGGCCTGTGGTTTTGGTGAAAGCTGCTCCATTGACGATAATTTGAGCTCCCAAATCAACCAGCTTAGCGTGGATTTCTGCAAAGCGTAAATCATAACAAATAGTCAAACCGATCTTACCCACAGGGGTGTCGACTACGACCAACTCAGCACCCGCTTCAAAAGTATCAGACTCACGATAACTGCCGTGGCTATCTTTGATGTCAACATCAAACATATGAATTTTATCGTAACGTGCAACCTCAGCACCCTCACTGTCGTAAACAAAGCAGGCTGAGCGCACTTTATTAATATCCCGAATACCCTGTTGACAAGGTATAGTGCCACCAATAAGCCACACATTGTTAGCCTTGGCTTGCTGTGATAACCACAGCCGCAAACCTCGTTTGGGTAGGGACGCTTCGGCGCCGTGTGCCACCATTTGAGGATCACCAAACACTGCAAAACTTTCTGGTAGCATAATAAGCTGCGCACCTTGTGCACTAGCTCGTTGAATGAGTGATGCCGCTGCTAATAAGTTACTTTCCACACTCAGTTTACTAACCAGTTGCACGACCGCAACTGCCGGCCCTAGGCCCGTTAAATTAATAGCAGGATTTAACCCAGTGGTTGCATCATTCAACGGGGATGACATTTCCAATACGCTCCTGTATCGACTGATTTTGGTAGTCTTTATCGAAAATTTTCACCAATTTGACATCTGGATTATCAAGCGAGCCCACCACCTCGTAGCGGGCACTGGTAAAGGTGGACAGCTCATCACCGATTAGTTTGTTGACTAGGTAGATCATGCCACTTAGTTGTGGCAGCCCCGCAATTAAAGCAGCTAACGGTAGCTTTTCTGCTAAGGGCAAGGTCACTATTAAATTATTATCGACCCGCCGCTTATTAAAATCGATCCAGCCATCCATGGATAAATTCAAGGCCGTGGACTTTAAAGTTAAAGGCGCCACAGTAGACGCAAGGCCATGGTCAAAACGATACAGCACCGCGATACTGTCGAAGTTAAATCCTGGTTCAATAATGTCAGAAAAATCCAACTTAACCCGCTGCATTAGACGATTCATATCAAGCAGAGCTAAGATTTTAAGGCCTTTTGTTGCCCCTGGTGCCGCAGAGAAACTGCCCTTCTTAATACGCAAGCCCAGATCACCACTAGCGTCCTTAACAGCAAAGGCTAAAGGAGATCGAGGCCACTCTAATTGAACCTCTAGAGCAGATGTTTCAGCGACTAGCGCAGGACCATAGCCCCAGGCCACTAGCAAACTGCTAATATCACTCGATTCTACTAAGCCCGTAAACTGAGTGCGATGAGCTCCGTCTACCTTGTCCCAAATAAGATTACCTTGCAAATGGCTATGGCGAATATAAGCGTCGAGGTCATGTACATTCACTTGGGTGCCTTGGCGCCGAGTTTTAAACTGCCACTGTCCAAAAGATTCGCCATTTTTAAGCAGTTCATTTATCGATACATCGGCATCTGGAAATTTACTGGGATCCATATTTTCTAGTAAATCAACATCATCATCGGTTTCAGTGTCGGCTTCTGGGAAATTTAAATGGGCGTGGTCCACTTGAATCACTAACGGATGGTGAGCCCCAAAATAATCTACTTGGCCAGCCAGCTGCTCTGAAGTTAGGCGCAAACGCCATGGCTCAAGCGTTGACGCCTCTTCTGCCGCAAGCTTTTCTAGGGTCAGTGTGGTTTGGTCGATATCCAAGCCAAACCAAGTAGCGCGTTTTATTTTCACATCAATTTGAGGCAGTATAAGCCCTGCAGGTGGCTTATCTGCAAAGGCTGGGTCTGTAGAGGCTTTGTCTGTAGAAGCTTGGTCTGCCGTTACTGACCACCAGTTCATGCCCTTTTTATAAAGCTCCCACCAGGCTTCTACATCAACAAAATCAATCTGCCCACCCACCTGCCATTGCCCCTGCTGCGCCCAATCAACCGCGCCTTGAAAAGCAACATTGGTACCTAACACAGTTAAGTCATTGGTATTTTCACCCCTACCCAGTTTAACGGCGAGTTGGTGCTGATCTAAACTGGCATACCAGTTTTGCTGATTTTGTTGCCAATGACCCAGCAGTTGCAGTTGTTGTAATTGCTGCAAAGGATCTGGCAGGTCTATAGCGGCTTGCGTCAGATCAACCTCAGCACTTAGAGACGTGCACTCAGCCACGACTAAAGGACAAGAAGATAGCCTTGCAACAAAGGGCAATGGGCCTGATAACTGCTGCAACCACGGTTGGTTGAATTTAGTAGCCAGGTAATATGGTGGCAATTGCCCCTTGAACTGCAGTGTTAAACTGTTATTTATTGCACTTAAGTTAGCCTTTGCATCGTCTAATATTTTATCAGGAATGCGTGATAACCAGGGTTGTGCTAGGCCAACTTTAGACAGCCGCTCAAAGCTGATTAACTGACCATCGACCAGACCACTCCCCGTCACAGCCCCAATGCCTCCTCGGGCAGAACTCAAGCCCACCTCAAGTTCAACATGGCGCACATCGGCTTGTAAGGGCGCCCAATACCCATTGAGACGGTCACTTGATAACTGCAGGTCATAGGTGATTTTTGCTTGATGACCAAAGGGAATGGCAACACGACCTTGCAAGGTTACGTCACCTTTTGGTTTGAGTGCTGCTAACCATGAAGGTAAATCGAGGCGCAAGGGTGGCTTTTGTGCCCACATCATCATCTGCGACGCTTCACCTGCGAGTTGCCCACGCACCTTTATATAGCCGGGCTTTTTAGTGGCTGTTTGATACACCGGCACTTCAACTTGCCAACCTTTGACCGACTGAGTGGTTTGACTATGGGCTACAGAACCAGCCCGAGCTTTGACTTGCAAGCCTGTGTGGTCGAGGGTGAGATCTGCTTTTAGACCTTGCACTTGGGGCCAGTCTTGGTGGTAGCTAAAGCTTGGCGCTTCTATATAAGCAGCCATAGGCATGGACCTTGCCATAACGCCAGCTGCAGTTGAAATATTGCCTAGGCGGCCGTTATAAATTAAGCCTGCCTCTTTCAAGCGCCCCATGGGTGCTGCTGTGGTTAGCCAAGTACCTAACTTGTCTCCCATCACAAGATCTGGCAACAGACCTGGCAGCCGTTCTAGATTAATGTCTTGCAGTCCCAGAGCCAATTGTATAAAAGGCTCTGTCACTGAATCTTTGCGAGGAAACTCAGCCGCCATGGTTAAATTAGCCTGCCCTTGACCCAGCTTAATATGCATATTCGATGAACTAATGCGGTTAGCCGAGGCACTGTAGTGCCAATTAAACTCACCCTTTAAACCACTCAACTGCCATGGCAGTGACGCCAGTGTAGTAAGGTGCACTTGCAAACCGTCCGTATCATTAATGGCTAGCTTACCACCGTAACGGTTGAGCCATATGTGACCATCGGCCTGAGTGATTTGGGGCACTCCAGACCAGGCTTCAATACTCACTTGTTGCATCTGTCCGGCAAACAAAAATGCTTTGGGTTGATGCATATCTAAATGCAACTGCGCCTGATGCAGCCAACCTTTGGGGGCTAATGACTGAATCGGTAGGTTAATTTTTACTGGCACATTTTTAATGCTGTTTATTAGTGCTTGTGTATCAGCTAGATGAAGCTTTGGACTGTGTATTACTAGCTGTTGATTGGTTTTACTGACCTGTAGTTCAGTGACTGGCAAAGTCACACCATTCACTTGCCCACTAAGGGCTTGGGCTGTGACATTCCAGTGAGCGAGTTGCAGATCGAAACTTGTGTCATTATTTAACTGACTTGTTGCACTTATGTCGCCTAAGATATCCATCTGATTAGTGGGACTTACCATCACTAACTGAGCATCTTTAGTAACTAATTCAAGCCCCTTATCAAGGCTATAATGCAACCAATAGGAGCCCCCCAAGCGCAAACGATCGAGGTAAAAGGGGGAGACTTTCTCGGGGACAAACAATGACATTAACGGAGCCAGTTCGATGCCATTGCTGTGTAAGTATATGTTGGCGCGTTGGATGGTTCGCTGGAGACTGCTTTGCAGTGGTTGCTTACGCGCCGCATTAATAGATGGGTGGGTTTTAAAATCAACAGTCACTTGACTGTTGATATCATAACCATTGGTTTGGCCATGCTCACCAGCAAACACATATAAACTAAGCCGGGTTAAATCCTCAGCCACATTTTCGGTCAGCTGAACCTGAGCATTTAACTTAGGTACACTGATGGATTGACCTTGATTAGAGGTTAGTGTCAGGATCACGTCATGCAGTAACAACTGGGGCACTCTTGTGGCGAGTGCTAACATCAGTTGGGGCAGGGTTTGAGTCTTTGTTTCCAGGTCTGCCTGGGGGCCCCAACGACCATCTTCTTGTTGACCTAGGTTTATAGTCAAACCCTCTGCTTGCACATGGGATAAGCGTAACGCTTGGTCTTCTAGGGAGCCCCATAAATCAACCCCCAAAGCTAAACCCATAAGACTTAAACCGGCTTCAGTTTCTATACCCGCTAAGCTCAGCTGCAAATCTGTACCCACCAGCTTAGCCTCAAAAGACGCTAAAGTTAGCGGTTGCCCAACAGCCCTACTCACTTGTTGTTCAACCCATTGATGGTATTGCGGGTGATCATCAATGCCCACTCGTAACCAGGATAAACTCGCCGCCAAAACCACCAACACTAAGCACACACTAGCCATTAACCACTGGCTCAATTTAACCATCATTAACGCAACACCACGTCGTACTGTTCATTGACGTACATGGGTTCTAACCGCAAGGAAATGGTTTTACCTATAAACTCCTCAAGTTCTGCCAAACGGTGTGCTTCTTCATCGAGCAGTTGATCGATGACTGCTTGCGAGGCGAGTATTAAATAGGTATTGGTATCATAAGCTCGGTGAGCGCGTAGGATTTCACGAAATATCTCGTAGCAAATGGTTTCTGGGGTTTTATTAGTGCCTGTGCCTTCGCACGAAGAACACGGCTCACATAAAAGCTGCTCTAGGCTTTCTCGGGTGCGTTTGCGTGTCATTTGGATTAACCCCAGTTCTGACACTGCAAGCACTTTGGTTTTAACATGATCTTTAGCTAGTGCACGATCCAAGGTTCGAGCTACTTGGCGCTGATGCTCTAGGTCTTGCATATCAATAAAATCTAAAATGATAATACCGCCAAGATTACGCAGGCGCAGCTGCCTACCGATGGCGGTGGCAGCCTCAAGATTAGTCTTAAAAATAGTTTCTTCTAAATTTCGATGGCCAACATACGCCCCGGTATTCACATCCACCGTGGTCATGGCCTCAGTTTGATCAATAATGAGATAACCACCAGACTTCAAAAGTACCTTGCGCCCAAGAGCCTTTTGAATTTCATCTTCTACATTATACAAATCAAAAATAGGTCGTCCACCAGGGTAATGCTCTAGCTTGGTAGCCATATCAGGGACCAACTGATCAACAAACTCAGTAACTTTTTGATAGGTTTCTTTAGAGTCGATGCGAATCTTCTCAATCTGCGGGTGAGCAATGTCCCGCAGGGTACGCAGCGCTAAGGGTAGATCTTGATAGATAATTTGAGGGGCTTTGCCGGTAGCAATTTTTTGTTTCACTTGGGTCCATAATCGGCGAAGAAAATCAACATCCTGCTGCAGGCCATGCTCACTCACACCCTCAGCTACAGTGCGAACGATCACACCCTCTTTAGTGAATTCAGCTGGGCTGGATACAGAGGAGTCTTGTAAGCCTGTAGGCAAGGCCAAATAGGTCTCTAAACACTGTTTAAGGCGCTGCTTTTCAGCGTCATCTTCGATACGTTGAGAAATGCCCACATGGTCACTGCCGGGTAAATACACAAGGTAACGTGATGGAATAGAAATTTGCGTAGTAAGGCGAGCCCCTTTAGTGCCGATGGGATCTTTTAGCACTTGTACCAGCAAGCTTTGGCCTTCTCTTACTAGCTGGGCAATGTCGTCAGAATCTGGCTGGCCATCTCTTGGCTCGATGTCTGCCACGTGGATAAAGCCTGCGCGCTCTAGACCCACTTCTATAAATGCTGCCTGCATGCCCGGCAAAACCCGCACAACCTTACCCAAGTATATATTACCCACCATGCCACGATGATCATTGCGTTCTAAGTGAACCTCTTGCAACATGCCATTTTCAATCACCGCCACTCGGGTTTCCATGGGGCTGAAATTGATGAGAATTTCTTCGTTCATTTTGACGATATATCCTTGACCTTAAGCCACTTTAAACGCGCGGCGGAGGCCGCGTAACACCACCACTAACCACAACCAAAGTAAACCACTAATGGGCGCTGGCAATAAAAACCATAAGCCAATACTGGCATTACTGCCAATCCCTTGCAGCCAATAACTAATGCATTGATTGACCGCCACTAAAAAAAACACCATAAAGGCCTGTTGCCAAACACGATACATGCGTAAACGCCGGTACATGAGCATAGCAAAAAAAGTCACCACTACCATGGCAAGAGCGTTAACCCCTAAGTAATTTCCCTGCAACAGATCAAGTAACAAGCCCAAGATAAAGGCCCAACCTAGGCCAAAACGGTGGGGCAAGGCGATGACCCAATAGATGAAGACCACCAACACCCATTTTGGCCAACCCCATTGCACCCATTCCAATAGAGGAAAGGCACTCAACATAAAGGCAATGAGCAAAGTGATGCCTGGCACCCACAGATTGTGGGCTCTTTTAGTGACCATCAACGACCCCCTCTGGCACTAGGCTTTGCTGTTGTGGTGTTCTCACCAACAATAGCTGGCGCGAGCGAACCAGCTGGGCTGTAGGCTTAACTAATACTTTAGCAAAATCTTGCCCAGCCAAATGGCGCACTTCAATGACTTTCGCCACTGGATAGCCCTTAGGGAAGCGCAAGCCTAAGCCAGAACTGACCAATATGTCACCAACTTCAATATCAGCAGTGTCAGACAGATCCTGCAATTCTAGATAGTCAGACTGGCCCAGTCCATAAGCCACAGTGCGCAAGCCATTGCGGTTCACCTGCACAGGAATGGCATGGTCTGCATCTGTAATGAGTAATACCCGACTAGTGAAGGCGGAGGTCGATGTGATTTGGCCCATGACACCAGTAGCATCTAGCACCGGTTGGCCTACAAAAGCGCCGCCATTAAACCCAGTGTTAATAATTACTTGATGGGTAAAAGGATCGGAGTTAACGCCAATAAGTTCACTCACAGTGACTTTTTCGTCTAACTGCTCACTGCTATTTAGCAGGTCCCGCAAACGGAAGTTTTCCACAGTCAAGGCTTCGAGCTTCTGCACTTTTCTTTCAGCCAGCAAGGTTTGGGCTCTTAGTTGTTTATTTTCGGCAATCAGTTCGTCACGAACTTGTAACCTCTCATCCAGCCAAGTCCAAGAGTGTTGTGGCATATCAACCAGCCATTGCACAGGCGTCACAGCTAATGAGAGCCACGCACGAATGCGTTGCATTTGATCAAATTGGTAATCAGCCACAATTAAGCTTAGACAAATCAGACCGTAGGTAAAAAATGTTTTAACAATGGACTGACCCTTAAACAAAGGATTGATAACACGTCTCCTAGCGATCTAGTCGCCCTAAACCAACAACGGCGAGATTGCTTAAGCTACCCCGCCGTTGTTTCGATGCTAATTGAACAGTTTAATCTCTGGCCAACAAATCAAAGGTGCTATCATCAAGCATCTGCAAGACTCTGCCGCCACCACGTGCCACACAGGTCAAAGGATCTTCTGCAATAATAACAGGCAAGCCAGTTTCTTCACTAATCAAACGATCTATATCACGCAGCAAGGCACCGCCACCGGTCAGAACAATACCACTTTCAGCGATATCAGAAGCCAATTCTGGTGGTGAGTGCTCCAATGCGCTCTTAACAGATTGCACGATAGTAGATAAGGGTTCTTGCATAGCTTCCATAATTTCGTTGCAGTTAAGCGTAAAGCTGCGCGGAATACCTTCGGCTAAGTTACGGCCTCTGACATCAATTTCTAGCACATCAGACCTTGGATAGGCGGTGCCAATTTCTTGCTTAATTCGCTCTGCAGTAGCTTCACCAATCAAAGAGCCATAGTTACGACGCACATAGGCAATGATGGATTCGTCAAACCGGTCCCCACCCACACGCACAGATTCTGAATAAACCACGCCGTTAAGGGAGATGATAGCAATTTCGGTAGTACCACCACCAATATCCACCACCATAGAGCCACTCGCTTGCTCAACAGGCAAACCGGCACCAATGGCAGCCGCCATCGGCTCTTCTATGAGGTAAACTTCCCGTGCACCCGCACCCATAGCCGATTCTTTAATGGCTCGACGCTCAACTTGGGTAGATTTACACGGCACGCACACCAAAACCCGGGGGCTAGGCGTAAGCCAACTATTTTCATGCACTTTGTGGATAAAGTGCTGCAACATTTTTTCCGTAACATGGAAATCAGCAATCACACCATCTTTCAAAGGGCGAATCGCAGTAATGTTGCCAGGCGTACGACCTAACATACGTTTAGCATCAGCCCCTACGGCAGCCACACTTTTTTGGTTACCATGAGTACGAATGGCCACCACAGATGGCTCGTTAAGCACAATGTCTTTGTCGCGAACGTAAATTAGGGTATTGGCGGTACCTAGGTCGATGGATAGGTCGCTAGAAAATAGCCCACGGATTTTTTTAAACATGCTGATTTATTGGCTCTAATCGGAGAATAATTACGATCTACATCAATCGCTTACATTAAGAGTTAAATATTAACAATCAGGCGGCATTTGAGCAAGGTTAATCCGTTTTCCAATGGCGCAATTTATGCTAAATTAGAGCCCTTTTCCGCTGTTTGTACATTTATACCAGATTAACCCACAATTTTGCTTCAATTTAGCAGCCTAATTGCAATACCTTTTGAGTGTAATTGATCTAAAAAGTTCAATGCCCACGCAGATGAATACATTTTGTTTAAATCGAGATTATTATGGCCCTAGAAAACGCCGACATCGAAAACATCGCGCTGCTTGCTCGCTTGCAAGTCAGCAGTAGCGAAACTAACGATTACGCCAATAGTATTTCCAGCATTTTATGCCTCATTGACCAGATGCAGCAAGTGTCTACCGACGGAGTAGAGCCTCTGTCTAATCCCCATGATGCAACCCAACGCCTGCGCAAAGATGAAATCACCTGTGATAACCAGCGTGAAGCCTTTATGGCATTGGCACCTGCGGCGGAAGACGGCTTATATCTTGTGCCTAAAGTATTAGATTAGCGCATTAGATAAACGTATTAGATTAATAAAGCGACAGCATAACCATGACCAACAAAACTCTAGTTCAAATTTCGAAGGATTTGACTGCTGGGAAATACTCTAGCCGCGAACTCACTCAAGACATCATTGCTGATATTAAAGCGCGTGATTCAATCTACAATAGCTTTATCAGCGTCTCGGAGGAATTGGCATTAAAGCAAGCCGATGCCGCCGATGCACGCATTAACGCTGGCTCAGCAGAGTTACTCACGGGCATTCCTTTTGCCCACAAAGATCTATTCTGCACCCAAGGTCATGCCACCACCGCCGCCTCCAAAATGTTAGCCAACTTTGTACCTCCTTACGAATCCACCGTTGGCCAACGCTTGTTATCTGCAGGTGCCGTGTGTGTCGGCAAGACCAATATGGATGAGTTCGCTATGGGTTCATCTAACGAAAACAGCTATTTTGGTGCGGTTAAAAATCCTTGGGATTTAACCGCCGTGCCAGGCGGATCTTCTGGTGGTTCGGCAGCGGCTGTTGCTGCAGGCCTGGTGCCCGCGGCTACCGGTACAGATACTGGGGGCTCTATCCGCCAACCCGCCTCTTTTTGTAACCTAACGGGCATCAAACCCACCTATGGCCGTGTTTCGCGTTTTGGTATTATTGCTTACGCATCGAGTCTGGATCAAGCTGGCCCTATGTGTAAAACCGCAGCAGACGCGGCTCTTATGCTTAACGCCATGGCTGGTTTTGACCCGCAAGATTCCACCAGTGTGCAACAAGAGACGCCTGATTTTACTGCAGATTTGAATCGACCCTTGCAAGGTTTAAAAGTAGGTTTGCCCAAAGAATTTTTTGGCCCAGGCCTTAACCCTCAGGTAGCCCAATGCATTATGACCGCTGTCCAACAGATTGAAGCTTTAGGGGCTCAAATTATTGACATCAGCCTCCCTAACCTTGAACTTTCAATACCCGCTTATTATGTCATCGCGCCCTCAGAAGCCTCATCTAACTTAAGTCGTTTTGACGGTGTCCGCTTTGGCTATCGCTGCGACCAGCCAAACGACCTGATGGACCTTTATTGCCGCACTCGAGCCGAAGGCTTTGGTACAGAGGTGAAACGACGCATCATGGTGGGCACTTACGCCTTATCGGAGGGTTATTATGATGCCTATTACGTTAAAGCCCAGCGTATTCGGCGCTTGATCAAAGACGACTTTACTCGGGCCTTGTCACAAGTTGACGTGATTATGGGGCCCGTAGCGCCCACGCCTGCATTTGATTTAGGCAGCAATACCAAAGACCCAGTGGCCATGTATTTAGAAGACATTTACACCTTATCAGCCAATATGGCGGGCATTCCAGCCATGTCTACCCCCGCTGGCTTTGTCAATGGTCGGCCTGTGGGCTTACACATCATGGGCAACTACTTTGCTGAGGCCAAACTTTTGAACATTGCCCACCAGTATCAGCAAGTCACCGATTGGCACCTACAAACACCACCCTCTAACGGCATACCCGTATCTAACCAAACAAAGGGAGCTGAATAATGTCTTGGGAAATTGTCATCGGCCTAGAGATTCATGTTCAGTTAGCCACAAAATCTAAACTTTTTTCTGGTGCTAAAGTTGGATTTGGGGCACAAGCTAACACGCAGACTACCTTGGTAGATTTAGGCATGCCTGGGGCATTGCCAGTATTTAACGAAGCCGCGTTGCGCATGGCAGTGACCTTTGGCACTGCTATTGATGCTGAGGTTTGCAAACACTCGGTCTTTGCCCGTAAAAACTACTTCTACCCAGATTCACCCAAAGGCTATCAAACCAGCCAAATGGACCACCCCATCGTGGGAGTCGGCCACTTGGACATTCAACTTGAAGATGGCAGCACTAAACGGATTGGCGTCACCCGTGCTCATCTGGAAGAAGATGCGGGCAAGTCTTTGCATGAAGACTACGATGGCATGACGGGTATTGACCTTAACCGCTCTAGCACGCCATTGTTGGAAATTGTGTCAGAACCAGACCTGAGCAATGCCAAAGAAGCAGTCGCCTATATGCGTAAAATGCACGCTATCGTCACGACTATTGGCATTTCAGATGGCAACATGGCAGAAGGCTCGATGCGCTGTGACGCCAACGTGTCAATTCGCCCTAAAGGGCAACAAACATTGGGTACTCGCGCCGAATTAAAGAATATCAATTCCTTTAAATTTATTGAGCGCGCGATCAACGTTGAAGTACAACGGCAAATTGATATTATTGAAGACGGCGGTAAAATCGTTCAAGAAACTCGACTTTACGATGCTGAAAAAAATGAAACTCGCCCTATGCGCAGTAAGGAAGAGGCCAACGATTATCGTTATTTCCCTTGCCCAGATTTGTTACCTATCGAGATTGACGACGCCTACATTGACGCCATTCGTCAGAGTTTGCCAGAACTACCTGATCAACGCAGTGCTCGTTTTGTGAGCCAGCTCGGTTTAAGCTCATACGATGCTGGGGTATTGTCTGCTAGTCGAGCCTTAGCCGACTACTTTGAGGCCGTCGTTGCCGTATGCAACGATGCCAAACTTAGCGCCAACTGGGTGACGGGTGAACTGGCTAAATACCTCAACCAACACAACCTTGAGATAGACGCAGCGCCTGTGAGTGCCCTTCACCTGGGCCAACTTATTGGTCGCATTCAGGATGACACCATTAGTGGCAAGGGCGCCAAAACCGTGTTTGATGAGCTATGGAATGAGGCTGGGGAAGTGGATGCTATTATTGCAGCCAATGGCCTTAAGCAGGTTAGTGATATGGGCGCCATTGAAGCCATGGTAGACGACGTTATTGCTCTCAGCCCCAAGCAGGTTGAGCAATATGTTGACGCGGAAGTGGAAAAACGAGGCAAAATGTTGGGCTTCTTTATGGGCCAAGTGATGAAAGCGTCTAAGGGTTCGGCCAATCCGGGCCAAGTGAATGCGTTACTTAAGGTCAAGCTAGACGCCCTGTGCTAGCAGCCATTCATTAAGTCCCATTCACAAGGGCGCTCCACTAAGCTTGGGCCATATCATCCAAGCTTAGTGGGTCACCACTGCCATCACCAGCATCACTAAAAAACCAAGGCATTTGACTAACCGCACTGCGGTTGCAAACAGAGTTTCGACAGTGGCAGACTAGTCTTCGTCGGCCAGCGCCAAATCCACCATCAAGTCATCCGACAAATCTTCCAGGGCTTGCTGCAAATTATCAATATCAAATCCCTTTGGCACTAGCAACTGGGAGCCAGCAACAAACATATCACCACCAGACATTGAGGCACTGACCACTTCGGTGTCTAAGCTTTGCACACTCACGCCTTGGGCCACAAACACACTCGACACTTGACGCATAATTCCAGGCTTGTCATGGCAGGTTAGATCTAACCAAAGGGTTTGCTGATTAGCTGCGTTGGTGTCGTCTGCACTCTCATTTAAAGTCACCGACATGCCGTGATCAGCCAAACCACGCAGGTCTTTCTCTAGTGCTGGGATGACATTCTCATCCACATTAAGTGTAAGAATGCCAGCAAATTGGCCCGCAAGGTGAGCCATACTCGATTCTTCCCAGCTGGCTTCATGTTTATAAATAACTTCAGAAAGCATTTGAATAAGACCGGGGCGGTCTGCACAGATGGCAGTAAGGACTAGTGTTTTGTTCATCGTCTGTCTCCAAGTTAAGCTTATGTCAGCATTTGTGCGACACGGGCCTTCAATAATTCTATGGCCGCTGGATTTTCACCACCTTCTGGTACAATTAAATCTGCATGCTCTCGTGAGGGTGATACATGATTAAAAAATCCGGGCCTCACCGTCGCTTGATATTGAGTTAAAACCGACTTTAAGTCTCTGCCCCGCTCATTAACATCACGCTCTAAACGCCTAATTAAACAAACATCCAGCGGTACATCCATAAATATGCGCAGATTAAACAAAGACCTTAATCGTGCTTGGGTAAATAACAGAATACCCTCAACAATTAGCACCTTACAAGGTTTCATAGCAATTGTTTTCGATTCCCGTAGGTGCTCATAAAAACTATAAATAGGTCGTTCAATAGCTTGGCCAGCGGCTAATGCTTCAATGTGCTGAGCCAGCAAATCATGATCCATAGCATCTGGGTGATCATAATTGGTGAGATTACGTTGCGCCTTAGACAGGTTACGTTGATCTTTATAATAGCTGTCTTCTGACATCATCACGACTTGGTCAGCGTCAAAACCCTGGATCACATTTTTAGACAGCAAACTTTTGCCAGACGCCGAGGCGCCAGCAATTCCAATAATAATCACACAAACTCCAACAAATTTAGATAATCACCCATTATACTGTGCAGCTATGAATATACTACTTTTTAACGCTAATGAACTGTCCGCCAGCGGGCACCTTCACATTACCGACCCTCGCCGCCAAGCCCACCTAACAAAAGTGCTTAGGCCAAAATTGGGCGACACCCTTAGAGTCGGCCAAATTAATGGCTACATCGGCGTAGGCACCATCGTCAACCATACAGCAGAGGAAACCTGGCTGGAGATCTCACTCACTCAAAATAGCCCAGCGCCCTTGGCTGTAAAATTGTTACTTGCCGTTCCTAGACCTAAAATGATGCGCCGTATATTACAAACCTGCGCCACCTTAGGCGTCAGTGAAATTACCCTATTAAACAGTGCCAAAGTGGAAAAAAGCTTTTGGCAAACGCCCATTCTGCAACCGTTAAATGTGTATAATCATTTGATTTTAGGCCTCGAGCAAGCGGGCACCACACAACTTCCGCTAGTACACAAAGCTGAGCTGTTTAAACCCTACGTAGAAGATAAGCTCAATCATTGGGCAGGTCCTGGACGCCGCCTTGTGGCTCATCCTCGTCAAGCTCAGGCATGCCCTCAAGCAAGTCAACAAGCCACGACGTTAGCCATTGGCCCTGAAGGCGGCTTCACTGACTATGAAGTGGATAAATTGGTCGAGCAAGGTTTTATACCCTTTTCTCTTGGCCCTCGCATTTTACGCGTAGAAACCGCAATTCCTGTGGCAATTTCGAGGCTCTGTGCACTATGAAGTCAGCAAAGCAACGGTTCGCTGGGCGCTATCGTCCCCCTGGCCCAAAGCGATCTCCTTTAATCACACCAGAAGGCGCAAAAGCACTTAAACATGAGTTAGATGACTTGTGGCGTAATCAGCGTCCAGTAATTACTCAAGCGGTCAGCGAAGCGGCCGCTTTAGGTGATCGCTCCGAAAATGCTGAGTACATTTATGGCAAAAAAATGCTCCGCGAAATGGACAGCCGAATTCTATACTTGCAACGACGTCTAGATCACATCAAGGTGGTGGATGGTCTGCCCGCTGACCCCAACAAGGTTTATTTTGGGGCTTGGGTGACGCTCGTTGACGACGATGATACAGAGCGAAATTATCGCATTGTGGGCCCAGATGAACTAGACCCTAGTTCTGGTTACATCAGCATCGACTCGCCCCTGGCGCTGGCGCTCATAGGCAAACAGCTGGATGATCGAGTGGAACTCAGTCACCTCGACAAAGGCTATGACATTATTGCCATCAAGTATTTAGCAACCCAAAGTAACTAATGGATAGTACCGCGCCGGTAGGAGAAGGTCGCCGCAATCAGGGCATAACACACCGACAGAACCATGGTAATTTTAATCACCAGTAGCAGTTGTGGGTAAAGCACTGGGGTAATCGCAGCACCACCCATAGTGACACTAAACAGGGTCATTACAATAGCAGAACTGACCATATTACCCATGGTGCGCG
>Ga0209712_10000535_pt1:0-15000 | contig 33619 bp, 26 predicted proteins | sample ArcOceMetagenome_FD_187443 | JGI IMG/M metagenome (GOLD analysis project Ga0209712, IMG submission 187443) | Marine eukaryotic phytoplankton communities from Arctic Ocean - Arctic Ocean - Greenland ARC118M Metagenome (SPAdes) (version 2) | ecosystem: Environmental > Aquatic > Marine >...
ACCTTTTAGACCGTTTAGGATACAAGCATTTTTTTTGTAACAAAATTGGATTTCGGGTGAAAATAGCTTACCGAAGAGTCCACAACTTCTTTTTGCTCAATATAGCTTCCTTAACTCCCAACTTTAAATCCGTCAACGAGTAATCCAAAAAAAAAGCCTCTTTTTATTAATAAAAGATATAACAAAAAGTAGCTACCCCTTTTTGAAAAAGGATTTGTGATAAGACTGTTAATTAATTCTAATCCAATTAAAATAAAAAAGGCTGCTAACCCATTCCAAATAAAAAAGAGGCTTAACCAAGTAGAAATAAGATTACCTAAGCAAAAGCCAATTAAACTAAAAAAGATAGCTAAACTTACTGTAATATTTTTATTCTGTTTCCATGTAAAAAACTCGCTTATCCTTTCTTTTTTCATCATAAATAATTACAGTAAAACACAAAAACGGAACTTTTTAATATCAAAGAGCTTCGTGTAGTTTCTTTTTATAATTGAGAATTGACTTGGTTAAAGATATTTTCTCGTCGTTGAAGAACATACTATGGTTTTCATAGAAAAAGAGAAAAAATGTTTATTTTGAAATACTTCAGTAAGGATAAAACTCCCCAGGTAGGATTTGAACCTACGACCCATCGGTTAACAGCCGATTGCTCTACCACTGAGCTACTAGAGAACTTTATCTTATGATATGTGATCCATCTTCAAAAAGCAACTGAGTCTCTAACTCGCTAACCAACCATAACTATGTAACCCACTTCCAAATAAATTTACACCTAAATAACAAACCCATACAAAAACAAAACCTAATGAGGCAATAATAGCTGGTTTTTTCCCTTTCCAGCCATAGGTAATACGGAAATGCAAATAAATAGCAAAAACACACCAGGTGATTAAGGCCCAAGTTTCTTTGGGATCCCAACTCCAATAGGAGCCCCAAGCCTCATTTGCCCAAACTGCTCCAGATAAAATACCTAAAGTGAGTAAAGGAAATCCTACGCCTAACGTACGATAGCTTAATTGATCTAACATATAAGCTAATGAGTTAGATGTAGGTTTTCCTACTAGATTAGATTCTTTTGTAGTACGTGCAACAATTAAAAAAACAATGGATAAGAGGGAACCGGCAAGTAAAGCTGCATAACTGAGCATCATAACACTTACATGCATCATTAACCAATTCGATTTTAATGCTGGGATTAACGGAGCCATTGTTTGCATTTGATCTGGTAAACTAAATGTAGCAAAAGCACTTATTAAGAGTGGCAAGGGTGAAAAGAGAATTCCAATAATATTTTCTTTTGTCGGAATTAACTTTTCTAAGATAAGGTGGATGAGAGTAAGTGCCCAAGCTAAAAAAAGAAGCGATTCGTATAAATTACTAAGTGGAAAATGGTGTGAATTTATCCAACGACAGGTAAGTACACCAGTGAAACAAATATTACTTCCAAGAATTCCTAGAAATCCAATTTGATTCATCCAAATACTAGTTTGTTTGGATTGTATAAAAAAAGCTGCACGAAACCAATAGACTAACATGGAGAGAAATAAAGTAACAAAAGACAAGTTACCTAGTAGGTTTTCAAATTGAAAAAGACTCATAAAAAACGGTAGGGATTAAGCAGCTAGTGTTATCTTTCTTTATTTAGTTTGCTTTAAAGGCAGTGGTGACGTTTGCTGTAAATTAGGCATGATTTGTTCTCTACGTGCTAAAACGACAACACCAAGTAAAGCAATCAGTAAAAGTACAGAAATCAATTCAAAGGGAAGTAAAAAATCACTAAAAACATGGCGTCCAATTGTTTCTACTGAACTTGTTGCGGGTAGAAAAGGCGGTGATACCCATAAAGTTGTATCAATCATTTGAATCAAAAGCAGATAAAAGATGCCTAGTAGCCCTCCTTGTACTAACCAACCATAAGTTTTTTCTTTACTGGCCCTTGTTACTCTTGATTCAGTATCAATTAACATAATTCCAAATAAAATTAAAACATTAATACCTCCAACATAGAGAAGGATTTGAGCTGCTGCTAAGAAATCTGCATTAAGTAATAGGTATAAACCAGCTGTCACGACAAAAGCACCACCGAGAAAAAACCCTGCGTAAACAAGGTTAGGGATTAAAACAACAGCGCATGAACTACTTATAAGAATAATCGAGAAAAAAGTAAAACAAAAATCTTGAAGGCCTTCCAGATTACTCATAAAAAAACTCCTAAAAACAAGGTACTGGGGATGAAGTTTCCCTTAAAAAAGAGAAACTTGAAAATTGAGAAAAAGAAGAAAACTAAGGAAACCTACAAGAATTGTAGATCCATAAAATTGAACCCGCCCAGTTTCCGTATAACGAAGACTTTCTCCCGTAAAAAATACTGAAAGACCTGTTAAATTGACTAGACCATCTACAAAATATTGGTCAAAGTACAAAATAGTTTTTGCTAATTTACGGTTACCTTCAACAAACAGAACCTGATAAGCTTCATCAATATACCATTTATTAAAAGAAAATTGATAAAGAGGTTGATTTTGGTCCGCTAATTGACTACGGCTAATCTCGCCTTTAAAATAAGTACGGAAAGATAAAAAGAAACCTAAAGTTCCGACAAAAACAGAACTTCCAGCCATACTTAAAAACGAAACCCAACTTTCTGTTTCTTCGGGTAACCCGCCTTCAAGAAATTCTTGGAATACATTATTAAAAGGTGTACCCGTAAGACCTAAGGTTAAAGTAGGAATTGTTAAAACCATAAGAGGAAAAACCATCATGAAACTAGATTCCTTTACACGTGAAAAATCAGGCCCCCTGTAAGTACCTTCAAAGGTTAGAAAATAAATACGGAACATATAAAAACTTGTTAAACCAGCGGTACCCCAAGCAATGAAACCTAAGATTGGGTTAGTTTCAAATAAAATACTTAAAATAGCATCTTTCGACCAAAAACAAGCAAAAGGAGGAAAACCACAAATAGATAAAGTACCTATTAGAAAAGTAATTGCAGTAATCGGCATCTTTTTACGAAGCCCCCCCATATTATTCATGTTTTGGTTTTGAAATGGACTCAGCCCTATAGCGCCTTCCATGCCATGAATTACCGAACCTGAGCCTAAAAATAATAAAGCTTTTGAATAAGCATGAGTAATTAGGTGAAAAACACCAGCACTATAAGACCCAACACCCATTGCCATCATCATATAGCCCAATTGTGAAACAGTGGAATAAGCTAATCCTTTCTTTAAATCTACTTGGGTTGTTGCAATACTTGCCCCTAAAAAAGCTGTTAAACCGCCTGTCCAAGCAATGATGTTCATCAGTATAGGGAACTGGGAAAAAATGGGAAACATACGCCCTACTAGAAAAACACCTGCCGCTACTAAAGTAGCGGCGTGGATTAAAGCAGAAATAGGTGTAGGTCCTTCCATAGCATCAGGTAACCATACATGAAGTGGGAACTGTGCTGATTTAGAAACTGGGCCTAAAAATACAAAAAAAGCAAACAAGGTTCCCCAAAGGATAAGCTCAGGTTGTTCAATGCATAAGGTTTCAATACGAATAGCGATTTCATCAAAATGAAAACTTTTTGTTAGCCAATAAAAACCTAAAATGCCCAGCATAAGACCAAAGTCACCGATACGATTTGTAACAAAAGCTTTTTGACAGGCTTCCCCTGCAGTTGCTCGAGTAAACCAAAAACCAATAAGCAGATAAGAACAAACCCCAATAAGTTCCCAAAAAATATAAATTTGGATTAAATTTGGGCTTAATACCAAACCAAGCATAGACGAGGTAAAAAGGCTTAAATAACCAAAAAAGCGTAAATATCCTTCGTCCATTGACATATAACCATCAGTATAGATGAGAACAAGAAAAGCAACAGTACTAACAACAACAAGAAGAAGTGAACTCAATGGATCAACTAAGTATCCAAGTTCTAAAACAAAGTTGTTCATATGTAGCCATTCAAATTCCCACTCATACGGACTAGCACCTTGAATCTGTGAAAAAAGAAGAGCAAATGAAAAAAGAACAGATAGCCCCACAAAAAATAAACTCACAAAGCCAAGGTCTCTACGTAGACTTTGGGTAGCATTTCGGAATGAAATGAGCCCAATTCCAATAAATAAAGCAGCAAGCAGTGGAAAGAGGGGGATTAACCAAGCATAGTCATATAAAAAGCTTTCCATAAATAGATTATCGTTGATTCATTAGAAAAAAAGGGTTGTGACCACGAAAAGCACAAGAGTTGAGAAAAATGAAATTTGAAACAAAAAATTAAACTGCAGTAATAGTTGGAATACGACCTAGAGCCATATGATCAAAATTAAGTTCATGACGGTCGTAAACAGATAAAGCGTATTCTTCTGTCATTGATAAACAATTTGTTGGGCAATATTCGACACAATTCCCACAAAAAATACAAACCCCAAAATCAATACTATAGCTTTTCAATTGTTTTTTCTTAATTGTTGACTTGAATTCCCAATCAACTACAGGCAAATTAATAGGACAAACGCGTACGCAAACTTCGCATGCAATACATTTATCAAATTCAAAATGAATACGCCCACGAAAACGTTCGGAAGGAATAACTTCACCATAAGGGTAATGAACCGTAATAGGCGCACGGCTCATATGATCAAAGGTCACATTAAAACCTTGCCCAATATATTTGGAGGCTTGAGAGATTTCCTGGCTATAATCAGTAATTCTTTTAGTAAAACGAAACATAATTAATAATTCTTTATATTCTTATCTCACCAAATGGTGAGAACTGAAGTTGTTTTTGTATTAAAATAAATTTCTCTTTTCTTAAACTAACCAAATTGTTTTATTTTGTTTAGTTTAAGAAAAGAGAAGTTTAAGAGAAGAAGTAAGTAAAAGATTTCCTAACGAAATGGGAAGTAAAAATTTCCATCCTAGATCAAGTAGCTGGTCAATACGTACACGTGGTAAAGTCCATCGTGTTAAAATTGCTAGAAAAACTAATAAAAATGTTTTAAATAAAGTTACAAGAATTCCAATAAAAGCAGCTAAAAGTTGAATTTGTGGTAAATTTGCTGGAATATTTAAAGTTGAGAAAATCACTTCAATAGGGATTGGTAAACCCCAACCACCCAAGTAAAGGATTGTAACAAACAAAGATGAAAGAATTAAATTGACATAAGAACCTACGTAAAACAGAGCAAATTTCATACCTGTATATTCTGTCTGATAACCGGCAACTAATTCTTCTTCAGCTTCGGGTAAATCAAATGGAAGGCGTTCACATTCAGCTAGTGCTGAAATTAAAAAGGCTAGAAACCCAACAGGTTGTTTCCAAAAATTCCAACTCAGTAGCCCAAATGTATTTTGTTTTTCTACAATTGAAATCGTACTTAAGTCATCACTTAATAAACAAATAGCTAAAACGCATAGTGCAAGAGGAAGTTCGTAACTAATAGATTGAGCTACTGCTCGTAATCCCCCTAAAAAAGAATATTTATTATTAGAACCATATCCAGCCATAAAAAGGCCAATAGGGGCTACACTTGAAATCGCAATCCAAAAAAAGATCCCTATTTGGAGGTTTGCAACGATTAAATGTTCACCAAAAGGTACAATAGTATAAGCTAAAAATACTGGTATAACTACAATGGCTGGTCCTAATGTAAAAAGAATACTATCACTTTTTGCAGGAATAATATCTTCTTTAACTAATAATTTAACACCATCTGCAACAGGTTGTAAAAACCCTAAAGGTCCTGCGTACTCTGGGCCAATTCGTTGTTGGACACCTGCAGAAATTTTACGTTCTAACCACACAACTACAAGAACGCCTAAAAAAGCACTAATAACAAAGGCTAAAATAGGGAATACTGCCCAAAGAAGTATACCCGTACTGGAAGGGAGGCCAAGAGTTTCTATGATTGTAAGAAAACTCTGGCGTAAATCTAACACTTGAAGCATTCTGGACTCCTTTAGAAAAAAATACGAAACACAATGAAAATCAACTTTTTTAAGTATTGCCAAGATCGTATTTAACGATCACATTCTCCCATAATTAGGTCAACACTTCCTAAGATTGTCATAATATCAGCTAATTTCATTCCTTGCACAAGATAAGGAAGAATTTGTAGGTTAATAAAACCAGGAGCACGGATTTTAAAACGCCACGGGAATAAGTTATCATTTCCAAGTAAATAAACACCCAGTTCTCCTTTTGGAGCTTCTACGCGCACATAGTGCTCATTATTAGGAATTTTTAATGTTGGCGAAGGTTTTTTACCAATATATTGATAATCAAAATCATTCCAACTCGATGTTTTACCGTAGTATAAACGTCGGGCTTCTAAATTTTCATACGGACCACCAGGGATCATTTGCAAAGCCTGGCGAATAATTTTTGTTGATTCACGCATTTCTGTGATACGGACTAAATAACGTGCTAAACAGTCACCAGAAGATTCATAGGCAATTGACCAATCTAGATCCCCATAAGATTCATATTGATCCAGTTTACGTAAATCCCAAGCAATTGACGAACCTCGAAGCATAGGCCCCGACAATCCCCAACTAATAGCTTCACTTCGTGAAATTGTGCCGATTCCTTTTACACGTTTTAAAAAAATAGGGTTTCGTGTAATAAGTTGTTCATATTCATCCACTTTTGTTTCAAAATAATCACAAAATTGTAATGCTTTTTCAACCCACCCATAAGGTAAATCTGTTGCTACTCCCCCAACACGGAAGTAATTATGCATCATACGCATACCCGTAGCTGATTCAAAAAGGTCATAGACCATTTCACGTTCACGGAAAATATAAAAAAATGGTGTTTGAGCACCAATATCCGCCATAAAGGGCCCAAGCCATAATAAATGAGAAGCAATTCGACTCAATTCAAGCATAACCATACGGATATAACTTGCTCGTTTAGGTACTTCAATATTTGCTAATTTTTCAGGTGCGTTTACAGTGATCGCTTCAGTAAACATCGTAGCTAAATAATCCCAACGTGTAACATAAGGCAAATATTGAACAACACTTCGGTTTTCTGCAATTTTCTCCATGCCACGATGAAGGTAACCAAGAACAGGTTCACAATCAATAACATTTTCTCCATCTAAAGTAACAATAAGTCGTAATACCCCGTGCATCGAAGGATGGTGGGGTCCCATACTTACAACCATAGGGTCTGTTTTTGTTTCAAGCATTGTCCTTTTTATTTACTAGTTTTTTCTATTTTACCCCATTTCAAAAGAGAGACGAAATAAGTTTACAGGTGATTAAAGAATTTGGCTGGACTTTCTAAAACGAATAGCCTTTATTCTAAAGTTTTGTTTAAATTCTTCGTTACTCAAGCCGACATCGTCACTACCGTGTCGCCACCATTACAAAATCTCGTCACTAAATCAATAAAAGACCTCACTATCCATAGTAAAAACGATAAGTATAGGTATTTAAGTAAGGACGGGTCGCGATCGGCGGGAACAAATACCTATTTGCTTCTATTTTCCAGATTGGTTTTTCTAAAATTTCAAGGGGTAGTTGTTTTTTGAAAGGAAACTAGCTGACCTCGGAGTTTCTATTAATTTACGTGTTATTTTTTTGTGCTTTTTTAAAGCTAGATTCATTTCAGAGTCTATTGCATTCGCAGCTGTAAAACAGCAACCCTCTGAATTAATACTATGAAAGCTATTTGTTCTTTCTATAGAGCTAGTAGTAGGGATTTTTGTCGATGCTCGACGTGCTCTGAAAAGCCGAAACAATATCTTACGAATACCGTATTGTTTTTGCTCAGTTTACGATTACAATTTTTACTATAAGAAGGTTCTTTTCTTTTAAATTACTTCGCATTAATACCTAGAATATTAAAGAAGATTTGTACTTTTTTTAAGCCAGAATTGTTTCTTTCTGTTAAAAAAGGATTCCATGTTACAAAGCTGAAAGCGTTGTAACATGGAAATTAGATTAATACTCCCTCTTTTAATAGAGAAAGACAATTTCTGTTGATTAATATGCCAGACCCATTGAACGTGTACTTTCAGCTCCTAGATATACACGTACAGATAAAAAATCTGTAGGGCATGCTGATTCACAACGTTTGCAACCAACACAATCTTCTGTTCGCGGAGCTGAAGCAATTTGACCTGCCTTACAGCCATCCCAAGGTACCATTTCTAATACATCAGTTGGACAAGCACGTACACATTGTGTGCATCCAATACAAGTATCGTAAATTTTTACAGAATGCGACATAAAAAAAGAATATGGAAAAAGTTCTTTTGAATAAGGGTTAGATATGAGTACTACTAAGTAGTATAGGCTATTTTAATTTATTTAAGTGGAACTGCATGTTGAATCGAATGTTACTAGACTTTTACCACTTAAGTAAATTAAATTGATTTAAGGCTATTGACCCTCGATTACGATACAAACTTAATAAAATAGCAAGTGCAATAGCAGATTCAGCTGCTGCAATTGTAATGACAAATAAAGCAAAAACTTGGCCTTTTATTTCATGTGCATCAAAAAAAGTGGAGAAAGTAACTAAATTTAAATTCACTGCATTAATGATTAATTCAAGCGACATTAAAATTCGTACAGCATTTTTACTTGTAATAAAACCATAAAATCCTATACAAAACATGGTCGCACCAAGAATTAAATTTGTTTCAAGATTCATAGCTAAAAGAGTATAATTATAGATAGAATAGTGACGTGCATTGCACAAACATAGTTTCTATTTTTTGTTTCATTCAAGGAAAATCTATTTTTTATTATACGACTTCTTTCCCAAAGAAAGCTACTAGGGCATATATTATCATTTTAGTAAAAGTGTTTTGTCTACAATAAAATTACAGGCAAACAAAGTTAGCGAATTGACTACAATATTCTAGGCTTAATTCCTACATTTTTTTGTCGTATTTTTGACTGTAGTTCGAAAAGAAATTTTTTGTAAAGAAATAAAAAAGTAACTAGGTGCTTTTGATTGTTCCTATACTCTTTTTTAGGGTAAAAGAGAACTCTTTAGAATTTGTAAGTTATACACGATTTAAATGGAAACCTAGGATTATACTAACAATAAGATAGTTAGAATGGAAATCTAGCTTGGTTCTAAATAAAAACGAGTATCTTTACGTACTCGTTTTTATCGAACCAAGCTTTTCTTTATTTTTATATGAAAAAGGAGCAATTATGGCCCACTTCCCTTGGTTAACAGTGATTACTTTGTTTCCTATTATGGCTTCAACCTTAATTCCATTTATTCCAGATGCAAATGGAAAAACAGTAAGATGGTATGCTCTAGCTGTTTGTCTTCTTGATTTTTTATTCATTTTATACGCATTTGGTTCTTTTTATTCTTTAGAAGCCAGCGGTCTTCAACTTGTAGAGGATTATTCTTGGATTTCTAATTTAGGTTTTCATTGGTCTCTCGGGGCAGATGGTATTTCAATGCCGTTAATTCTTTTAACAGGATTTATTACGACTTTGGCAACTTTAGCAGCTTGGCCTGTTACAAAAAATGCAAAACTGTTTTATTTTTTAATGTTAGCAATGTATAGTGGTCAAATCGGAGTCTTTGCTTCACAAGATCTACTTTTATTCTTTTTTATGTGGGAATTAGAGCTAATTCCTGTTTATGTTTTGATTACCATTTGGGGTGGTAAAAAGCGCTTATATGCGGGCACTAAATTTATTTTATACACAGCACTAGGTTCTATTTTTATTCTTATAGCAGCTTTAGCAATGGCTTTTTATGGCAGCGAGTTGACTTTTAATATGACAGAACTAGCACAAAAAGACTACCCTATTTCTCTTGAAATTTTAGCTTACGCAGGTTTTTTAATAGCATATGGAGTAAAGTTATCTGCTTTTCCATTGCATACTTGGCTACCTGATACACACGGAGAGGCACACTATAGTACGTGTATGCTACTAGCCGGTGTATTGTTAAAAATGGGGGGTTATGCACTTATTCGTATTAATATGGATATGCTTCCAAATGCTCACCAAGTCTTTGCTCCTTTCCTTGTTATTGTAGGTGTTATTAATATTATCTATGCTGCACTTACTTCCTTTGCACAGCGAAATATTAAACGAAAAATTGCTTATTCGTCTGTTTCCCATATGGGTTTTGTACTTATAGGAATTGGGTCGTTAACAGATTCAGGTTTAAGTGGTGCAATGTTACAAATGGTATCCCATGGGTTAATCGGAGCAGGTCTCTTTTTCTTAGCTGGGACTACTTATGACCGTACACGAACGTTAGTCATTGAAGAATTAGGTGGCCTTGCTATACCGATGCCAAAATATTTTGCAATGCTAAGTGCTATTTCGTTTGCCTCTTTAGCTTTACCTGGAATGAGTGGTTTTATTTCAGAATTAGTTATTTTTCTAGGCTTTTTAACCAGTGAAGCTTATTCGATTGGATTCCGTTTACTGCTTACTTTTTTTGAAGCGATTGGAATTATTCTGACACCTATTTATTTGTTGTCTATGCTTCGTCAAGTTTTTTATGGATCGAGACAAAACAATCAGTCAAGTTTTTCACATCAACGTAAATTAGTAGATGCTGGACCGCGAGAAATTTTTGTTGTAGTTTGTTTACTTGTCCCTATGATTGGTATTGGTGTTTATCCAAAAATGCTTACACAAATTTATCAAGTTCGAACAGATGAAGTTGTTCAACAGTTTCAGAAAACAAATCAAGCAACGCTTTGGCAATAAATTAAAACACAACGAACTCGGTTGGTTTTATTATCATTTTTTGCTAAGTTGGGAAAAAGAAGATAGTTTCTAGAACACCAGTATGGTGTTCTATTTCATAACTTTTTTTTATCTAATCTTATTTTTTATATTTTTATGGCTGTACCTAAAAAACGTACCTCAAAAGCAAAAAAAAATGCTCGTAAAACAACATGGCAGCAAAAACCTGCTGCACAAGCGCAAAAAGCATTATCTCTAGCAAAATCGATCTTATCGGGAAATGGAACAACGTTCCAATACCCAACACAAAAAAATAAAGAGGTCTAAACCCATTTCTTAGGTTACTCGCTCATAAATCCTAAGAAATCAGGTCTAAACCTTTTATTACAACAGGAGAATAGTTTGTTTTCTCCTGCACTAAGCTCCTATATCGATTTGATAAGAAACAGTCTTGAACTTTTCTTTCGACACAAATCAAGAGCGTCACCTATTTATTCTAGCTAGGAGTTTATGTAGTTATGAGTGTTCTTGAAGTTAATCTTTCTTATTTTGACCTTTATCATTCTTTTGCGGATACTTTAATTGTAAGTTTCCAGCATGCTTTTTTCTTAGCTTTACCTTTTTCTCCACCTTTACTAATATCTTTAAGACGTATTCTTATTGAAGATTTTAAATCTGGTTTAGCTTCCTATCTTGGAACTGCGTTTGGGTATACTCTCTTTTTATCTTTATTGCTTTTTGGTTTTCGTGAACTGATACAAATTTGGTATGATTGGGAACCTACTTTTTATTTAATTGGTGCAATTGGAAGTATTAAACTTTTAATAAGTTTTTATAATGAGTCTGTTTATAAAGATGATCTACCTACAACTATTTGGCGAACAAATAGAGAATTAGCCTCAATTGCTTTTATTCAAATAGGTCTTGTTTTTTGTAACCCAGTAAACCTTTTCCATACGCCCCAGTTTTTAATTGATAACGAATTACTTGGTCTGGCTTCTCCCATCTTATATTTAATAAGCTTTTTTGCTGCTTTTCTTTTTTTAAGTTTAGCTAGTGGCGTAATCATTTGTTTTTTACGTGATACGCTTATCCAAGTACCTGCAAAATTTGCGCGTAGGGCAAATCAGACACTTGTTATTATAAGTTTAAGCCTCATTTTCGCTGTTACGACAAAAAAAGTTTGGGATTTTATTTATTACCCTATAGAAAACGTTATTACAAGAATAAATTTAGCGGGATTTGCTTTACCGATGGATTTTTCTAAAGTCACAGGGATGCGTAAATTTCTTGTCTTTGATACAAATATACGTGACCGTGACAGAAATGTAAGTGTGTCCCGCCATTTTCCTATTGACACATTAAAACAACAACGACTATGGGCGAATAAACAACCTTTAACGGATGTACAAACGAAGGACCTTTATTTTCGTTTTCACATACATAGTGTTAATCGTATAAACGATTTTCTTCAAAAAACAAAAGTTAGACAACGAACACCGTTTTTAGATCGTACCTCTAAAGAACAATTAGAACATTTACTAGAGATTCAAGAATCTTACCAGGATTTACAAAAAGAAGACACTTTAATCCAAAGTTTTGCAGCCAAAAAACTCCAAAATCGTGGCAAAGGAAATCCTGTAGGAAGCTATATTGAGCAAAAAGAAGTTGTGGACTCTTCGGTAAGCTATTTTCACCCGAAATCCAATTTTGTTACAAAAAAAATGCTTGTATCCTAAACGGTCTAAAAGGTGTTTCCTTTTTTAAAGGGAACACCTTTTAGGTCCCTTTTGGATATCAATAGCTTGATGGATACACACACTAAGAGTACTTAGTTTGTTGACATAGCAAGCTGCGTCGTACTTTTTGTAGTACGTTATATAAGTAAGCCATTAAACTAACACAGACTAAACCCGAAAGCTTGGCTTATAGGTTTTAGCGAGAAAAAACGTGCAATTCTTTTTGGATTTCATCTCTATAAGATTCAATTATTCCTTTATCTTCTTTTAAAGCTAATGAAATAAGGGCGTTAACTACTATTATTACAGCTACAAAAAGCCGCTAATCAATATGAAAAGAATTGCTCAAGAAATAGGCGTAGATTATAGAGGCGCGGGTCGATAAGTAACATTTATGGTCTTTCCTTTCCGACGGATGCAAACGCTTGGAATTCAATACGTTTGTTTACCTGCCCTACTTATTCTGCTTCTTTTTCAAGAATTACTTATTCCTTTTCAAAAGCACGCTCATCGGGAAGCGCTTATTTTTCTTTCAGACGAGCGTGTACCGTCTTATCGTAATGTAACTTCTGCGACACCTTTTGTAGCAGGTCTGGTTGAATTATAAGAGATTGATACGGTTAATATTTTAGTGATTGTGGCATACCTTAGTATAGCTTTTCAGTACTCGTCATTCTTAAACCGTACCTGCTAGAGGCTCCTTTTATACCCTTCTAACGCTATTGGTATTAGATTTAATTCAGGTATATACGAATCGAGGAAGCCTTGATACCTTCTTTGAAGAAGGTGTTGCAAAGAATACAGCTTTCGTTTGGGCTAGTTTGGCTATTCGCCCTTGTACAGAAGGAGAGACTCGAACTCTCACGAAAAAACACGAGAACCTAAATCTCGCGCGTCTACCAATTCCGCCACATCTGCAAGATTGTGTGTATGCTTCGCGCAAACGAAAACTGTAGCAACTCGGGCAAGGAGGGATTCGAACCCCCGACACCGTAGTTCGTAGCCACGTGCTCTAGTCCACTGAGCTACAAGCCCGAATCTAGCGTAGAACCATATCTGATAGCCTTGACTTTCAGGGGTATGTTCGGGATGGAAATATCTGTTTAATGTGCGGTGCTTCGCACAAGCTCTAGAGCATGCTCGGCACGTCCTACCCATATAGAATGGGAGGCTTTATAAGACTACCATCATGGTTCTAACGAATTTGGCTGTATATTTAATCTCTGACAGCCACAGAGGAAGTCAAACTGTTTGGTCTGTTAGTATGCCTAGGCTGCAAGTATTGCTACTCTTCCACCGGACACCTATTAAACGGCTAGTCTTGCCGTGACCTTATCTTACTCGTGTTTATCTTCTCTAAGATACCTTTGAAAAGGTTGTGACGAGGAATACAGAGTACTCATCTTAAGGTGGGCTTCCTACTTAGATGCTTTCAGCAGTTATCCGCTCCGCACTTGGCTACCCAGCGTGTCCCGTTGGCACGAGAACTGGTACACCAGAGGTGCGTCCTTCCCGGTCCTCTCGTACTAGGGAAAGATCCTCTCAATACTCTAACGCCTACACCGGATATGGACCGAACTGTCTCACGACGTTCTGAACCCAGCTCACGTACCGCTTTAATGGGCGAACAGCCCAACCCTTGGGACGTACTTCCGCCCCAGGTTGCGATGAGCCGACATCGAGGTGCCAAACCTCCCCGTCGATGTGAACTCTTGGGGGAGATCAGCCTGTTATCCCTAGAGTAACTTTTATCCGTTGAGCGACGGCCCTTCCACGCGGCACCGTCGGATCACTAAGACCGACTTTCGTCCCTGCTCGACTTGTAGGTCTTGCAGTCAAGCTCCCTTCGCCTTTACACTCTACAGCTGATTTCCGTCCAGCCTGAGGGAACCTTTGCACGCCTCCGTTACATTTTGGGAGGCTACCGCCCCAGTAAAACTGCCCGCCTGAAACTGTCAAGCGTCCTGATTCAAGGATCGCCATTAGACTTCTAGCTCTTCAAGAGTGGTATCTCACTGATGGCTCACTCCTTTCCGGAAAAAAGAGATCACTGCCTTCCACCTAAGCTGCGCAAGAAGAGCCCGAAGCCAATTTCAGGCTACAGTAAAGCTTCATAGGGTCTTTCTGTCCAGGTGCAGGTAGTCCGCATCTTCACAGACAATTCTATTTCACCGAGCCTCTCTCCGAGACAGTGCCCAAATCGTTACGCCTTTCGTGCGGGTCAGAACTTACCTGACAAGGAATTTCGCTACCTTAGGACCGTTATAGTTACGGCCGCCGTTCACCGGGGCTTCAGTCGCTAGCTTCGCCGAAGCTAACCAACTTCCTTAACCTTCCGGCACTGGGCAGGCGTCAGCCCCCATACATTGTCTTACGACTTAGCGGAGACCTGTGTTTTTGGTAAACAGTCGCTTGGGCCTGGTCACTGCGACCTCTTTTGCAAGAGGTACCCCTTCTCCCGAAGTTACGGGGCCATTTTGCCGAGTTCCTTAGAGAGAGTTATCTCGCGCCCCTTGGTATTCTCTACCTACCTACCTGTGTCGGTTTCGGGTACAGGTTATTTCTCATGGGGAATGCA
>Ga0209712_10000535_pt1:20000-33619 | contig 33619 bp, 26 predicted proteins | sample ArcOceMetagenome_FD_187443 | JGI IMG/M metagenome (GOLD analysis project Ga0209712, IMG submission 187443) | Marine eukaryotic phytoplankton communities from Arctic Ocean - Arctic Ocean - Greenland ARC118M Metagenome (SPAdes) (version 2) | ecosystem: Environmental > Aquatic > Marine...
TAAAAGACAATACAATCAGCATGTTGATCCCCAATTAGGTTTTATAGCCATTTATTTGACACGCCTGCTCTACTTGGTTTTCTCGAAGCTAGCCAAGATTATTGGTTTTCTCTACGCTATTTAATTCCTTCGTTCGGTTTTTCTATATCGATTTATTGATAGGTATGTTTTTAAGAGCTACTGGAGATCGATTATCTTTGACGATCCAATCTATAGCCTTGACAATTACACTATAAGCTTTGGTTTTTATTACTGTCAGTGTCCCACTAGTTCTGGTTGCAGCCCTTTTATTATTTGTTTGGAAGACCAGGCCCAGTCTTTGTATAGCATAATTCACAAGGAGATCAAATTCACTAAACGAGAAATAGGTTTTATAGACAAAAGCAACTCCCGTTTAGTGAATTTGATCGTCTCTAATCGGATTACAAAATATAAACTTCTAGGCTAGTTTATATTTTGTAATCGTTACTCGTCAGCTTTTTTCCAAACGAAATTTTGTAAGGTTAGACTTTACAACGAGTACCCCTTTAAAACAAATTATTACGACTTTTTAGCAAATTCTCTTCGCCAAAACTTATAACCTCAAACAGAGCCCTTTTATTTCTTCAACCCTCGTTCTACTTCGTTATACAAGTATTCTAGGCAAACATCCACTCCTTTTCTCACTACACGAGTTTAATTTTATATAGTTCCTTTTTTTCGTGAAGACTTTTATTTTTATACAAATCTAAGAGAATAATTTCAGTACAGATCCGATTTAAACTAGCCCACTTATTCTTTATTAAGAGATCTTAAAAAGGTTATTGAAAATAAACCTTATCTTTAAGGTTTAAGAAAGAGGGAAAGAAACTACATTCCTGGTCACTTTAATCTTATTCGAAAAACACCGGAAAAGCCTACTTTGGATTAGCTTTGCAACGTTTACTGCGCCAAACCTATACAACAACCCTATACGGGTTATTGGTTTTCGAAGCTGAAAAAATGTATTTTTGAAATCAAAAGTAAAAAAAGTGATTTTCATGTCGGATTCTAATTTGTTTATTTTTATTCTTTTTAGAGGTCAAAAAGTAAAAATACACATTACTTGTCCCTAAGGCGCAAGAATTTTTTCTCGACACTAAAATATGACATAAGCTGAAGTCATCCATTTTTTTTTTTAATGGATAGCGGTGACAAAAAAGTCCAAATTTTCGTATACGAACGGCACACTTTTAATGGTCTTGAAAACAAGGAAGCTCTTTTTTATGGGACAAAGGATTTTTTAACTAAAAGATTTTAACCTAAGGGTATTTTTTTTAAGGATGCAAAAAATTAATGGAGTATAGAGAAAAAAGTTCCTGTTTACGATTATTTATTGAATTGTTTATTTTGTGGCCACTATTTTTTAAATGATAATTAATAAATATTTATTCTAATTATTTTTCTTATTTGTAACCGATTCTTCAAATATAATGGACCGGTATTTAGATATAGTTTAATTTATCAAAGTCAGCGTCTTTTAACAAGAAAGTCTGCTTATCAATAGTGGCTTAAATTTGTTTAATGGATCAGAATATGAGTAAGCCTTTAAAATTTTTGCCGTTTTATCACTAAACAAAGTTTTGCTTGGTAAGTTTGTTACTATTAGAACCTAATAGTTGTTTTTTTAGACCCCCGACTCAGTTTACGAGTCGGGGGCACTGATCACCTCGGATCAAAAAACGGAAAAAAATTAACCGTTGATTGAAGGAGCTTCAACTGCAGCAAGGTCAAGAGGGAAGTTATGAGCGTTACGCTCATGCATTACTTCCATACCAAGGTTAGCACGGTTGATGATATCAGCCCATGTGTTAATAACACGGCCTTGAGAATCTACAACAGACTGGTTGAAGTTAAAACCGTTAAGGTTGAATGCCATAGTAGAAATACCAAGAGCAGTGAACCAAATTCCTACAACTGGCCAAGCAGCAAGGAAGAAATGTAGAGAACGAGAGTTGTTGAAAGAAGCGTACTGGAAAATTAGACGACCGAAGTAGCCATGAGCTGCAACGATGTTGTAAGTCTCTTCTTCCTGACCGAACTTGTAACCTGCGTTAGCAGACTCGTTTTCAGTTGTTTCACGGATAAGTGATGAAGTAACTAGAGAACCATGCATAGCTGAGAATAGAGAGCCGCCGAAAACACCAGCAACACCTAACATGTGGAAAGGGTGCATAAGGATGTTATGCTCAGCTTGGAATACGATCATAAAGTTGAAAGTACCAGAAATACCTAAAGGCATTCCATCAGAGAATGAACCCTGACCAAGAGGGTAGATGATGAATACTGCAGTAGCAGCTGCAACTGGTGCAGAGTATGCAACAGCGATCCAAGGACGCATACCTAAACGGTATGAAAGTTCCCACTCACGACCCATGTAGCAGCAAATGCCGATGAAGAAGTGACAAACAACTAGTTGGTAAGGTCCACCATTGTAAAGCCACTCATCAAGTGAAGCAGCTTCCCAAATTGGGTAGAAATGTAAACCAATAGCGTTTGAAGTTGGAACTACAGCACCAGAAATAATGTTGTTACCGTAAAGTAGAGAACCAGAAACTGGCTCACGAATACCGTCGATATCAACTGGAGGAGCTGCGATGAATGCGATGATGAATACAGAAGTTGCAGTAAGTAGAGTAGGGATCATTAGAACACCGAACCAACCAATGTAAAGGCGGTTCTCAGTTGAAGTAATCCAGTTGCAGAAACGAGCCCATAGGCTAGTGCTTTCACGTCTTTCTAAAGTAGCTGTCATGATTTTTCTTAGTTTTAAATAGTAGTATTTTTCTCAAATTAGTTAAATAAACTAACCTGTTAATACTAGTATAAACCCACCTGACAAAAAAAGCGCACTTTTTATTCTTTTTTACTACTAAAAAGAGAAATAAGAATCTCTTGCAGGAAAAGAAGTCTTACGCTATACTAGGGGAGAGACAGGGAATATAGCTCAGTTGGTAGAGCACCTGCCTTACAAGCAGATTGTCGGCGGTTCGAACCCGTCTATTCCCAGCGCATACAAGAACGCCCTTGATTCTTTGCGTGTCCAATGAATTTTGTAGAGCCAATAGCTAGGATAGCTCAGTCGGTAGAGCAGAGGACTGAAAATCCTCGTGTCGCCAGTTCAAACCTGGCTCCTGGCATTAAATGTTTCGTATTCGTTATAAAAAAATTGGCCCAGATCTTTGGGTTCTGGTTTTCTGAACCAAGATTTTTATATCTTGAGGCGCAGGCTGATACTTTTAAGTTAAAAGTATTAAACCCCAAAAGGGTTTTTGATTCACAAAAACTTAAATAATAAAGTTTGAGCGTAGCTTCGCACATTTAGCTAAATAACTTTATTAACTGATTACTTTTTTTTGAATAAAGCCAATTATTGTTAACGGATATTCTTGTTGTTTTATCATTAAACAATAGTATTGTAACCTATCGAACGACCACGATGCTTAAGAATATCATGATATCCTATAAGGTAGTTAAGGGAATAAGTTAGGGTATTAAACGATTGACGATTTCTAGTAGTTGTATAATTGGCATCCTTGAGTATTTCTCAAGGAATAGAGTTTGTTTTCTATGGTTGTTGTGCCATAAAAATAAGAGATTAGGAACTGATTCATTTTATTTTCTTGAATAAGATAATTTGCAGCCAAAAGTGGAGGCTCATGAACCCCTTCTTATTAAGAATAGAGGTTTTCTTTATAAGAAGAGCTGACGAGAATAAATCTTTTGTTTTATTCTTTTTGAAAAAGAATAAAACAAAAGATTTATTGAACAAGGCGTCCTGTGATTTGTAACCAATTTTGGGCTTCAATATAATTTGTTGGCGCTAAACGTATAGCTTCACGCCAATACTCAGCAGCTTTCTCAAAAAGGGATTCAGAAGCTTGGGCATCCCCGACTTCAATTGCTTTTTCTCCACGATAATGATAAATCACTGCAATATTATTTAAAGCTTGGGGTAAACACGGGTTGCGTTCTAAAGCTTGATAATAATATTCTAAAGCTTTCGTATGTTCTCCATTACTTGTATGGATTAGACCAATATTATATAATATATAACTTCGGTCATAAGGGTCAATTTCAAGGCGTAACGCTTCATAATAATTTTGTAAAGCTTCAGCATATTCTCCTTCTGCTTGTGCAGACATACCATCACGATAATAGGTAAAGGCTTCCTTTTCACGTTTAGACGTAGGTAAGACTTTCAGTAAGATATCTGCAATCACAGTAAATGTTTTATCGAAAAAACTAAGCTTTTTAATAAGCTTGTTTACAAAACCACGCAAGAAATTTTCATTTCACGTGGCTTTTCACTTCTTTCTGAAGAGTGTCAATCTTTTAGCCTAATCAAGGCTTTGAAAGGCTTAATTTTTGCTTTGTATTGAATCGAAAACCACACTAGGTGGCAGAGTCCTGTTTTTTTACTTCATTAGGGTTCTATTTTACGTGTGCTTCAACAAATTAACTTTCGTCATGAAAAAGAAAGCAAAGAAAAAAGCAGAATAGGCAGGCCACTGGCTGTAGCCTGACTTAAGCAACAAATCTTATTCATTTGTAAACATAAAGCTTTCGTGTTAACTAATAGATTCTAAATCTACCCTTCTTTTCCTTCCTGGTAAAATCTGCGTAAATTGCTAAATGACTTTGATTACCAAGTTCCATCTCTCTACCAAGCCACAGGCCTAGAGAAAAGCTCTAGGCCTGTGGCTTGGTAGCAAGGAATGTAAGGAGCAAGAAAAATTCAGGTCGCACTAAAATTATCGTTTCTTTGGGAGCGTGGCATAAATTTTCCTTTTTTACTCGTTTTCTATAGTTTACTATAGAAAGAAACGCTTCGATGCTTATTTGTTTTTTCTTTCTAAAATTGCTTTGTATAATTAATAGCCATTGATAGAAAAAACATGCAATTTTATTTAGTTTTTATTTCTAAAACAGGGTTTAATAATAACTCCCAATAAATAAAAATAGAGATTAGTCATGAAAATGACCCCTATTTTTGAAAGAATGTTTTCAGTAGACTAGTGAAAACATAAACACACAATTTAGTTCATGTTTTTTTGATAAACGAATTACTCTATAAACTGTTTTTGCTCTTACCTATGCAGTACCCTATAATAGAGAGTAAGTAACCTTTCAGAAAATAGAGAAGGTAGGGTACTCACCCAGCATGGTGCTTCGCACTAATAGTCGATAGAAGAGGAAATTATGGGAAAAATCGTTTTACGCGTATTATGGTTAGAAAAAACAATTGGGATTGCCCTAGACCAGTCAGCTGGTAAATCAACTTACCCTATGACAGAGTATTTCTTTTGGCCACGAAAAGATACTTGGGTTGAATTAAAAAGTTGTTTTGATACCTATACTTGGATTGATAACGCAGATGCTGTAGCTCTGTTAAATCAAACTACAGAATTGATTCAATTATGGCAAGAAGACGAAAAAAAATCTTCTTTTGAGAAAATGCAGGAAAAATATCCTGACTGTATTTTTAGTGGGCATAGTTAATATGGGAAAAAGTTTGCAGACTGTTTTATTTTTTTTGAATAAAGCAGTGTGTATCTAAAACTTAAGGCTTTTAAATTCAAGCTTAGTACCAATAGAAAACTAAAAAGGCGGTGCCCAAAAACCAAGGCACAGGCTAAATCCGTATCCGTTGCAGGCATGAATCTCTCTTAGTAAGACTCGCGAGTCTCTTTATAAAAAGAGACACGTGGAATAAAAAATGTTTTTATGTTATACTTGAAGCAAACCCAAGTGTTCAAGTCCAAGCCATTCCAGAAAAGGTGACAAGACGGAAAAGTGTCTGAGTGGCCGAAAGAGCTCGATTGCTAATCGAGTGTACGAATTCGTACCGAGGGTTCGAATCCCTCCTTTTCCGACAAACTGGTTTTTAATAAAGCATCCGGTAAACGAACATTTACTTAGGGTACGGTTAATTCCATTTTAAAAAAGGATAAAAAATTATTGCTAAAATACCGTCACTGCTCAAGATTAAAATAATTTTGACTTTAGTTAGGCTGACTGAACTTGATCCAATGACTAATTGGTTAGAATCAAAATTAGCCTTTTCTGGAAGTGTCGCTTTTATTCAACTGGTTAGTGATGAAATGATAGAACAGCCAGTATAGGAACCACCGGTTGCATTTATGTATTAGAGTTTGCAAACAACCTCTTTTTCGAATCCAAATCTGAGAATTGTTTTTTATTAAAAAAAAAGAGTTTCTATTTTTGAAAAAATCAACAACAGTTTTCTAAAAATATATTTAACATAACACCTTCAATTGTACTTTTTTCTGTTATAACTCCAAATGTATGGACAAATCCGTAATTAATTTTGTTGTTATTTTTTTGAATAGTGGGTAAAAAAAGGGGTTTAATTTAAAAAACATGGGCCTTAGCTATTGGCTAAGGCCCATGTTTTTTTTAGAGAACAGAAATGGTTTTATGCTTATTAAAGCGTATCCATTGCTTCGAACTCAAACTTAATTTCTTTCCAAACTTCACAAGCTGCAGAAAGTTCTGGAGACCACTTACAAGCTGCACGCATAACATCTCCACCCTCACGAGCAAGATCACGTCCTTCGTTACGTGCTTGTACACAAGCTTCAAGAGCTACACGGTTTGCAGCAGCACCTGGAGCGTTACCCCATGGGTGACCTAAAGTACCACCACCGAACTGAAGACATGAGTCATCACCGAAAATCTCTACAAGAGCTGGCATGTGCCATACATGAATACCACCTGAAGCAACTGGCATAACACCTGGCATACCACACCAATCTTGTGTAAAGTAAACACCACGTGAGCGATCTTTCTCAATGTACGCATCACGCATAAGGTCTACGAAACCTAATGTTACTTCACGTTCACCTTCAAGTTTACCTACAACAGTACCTGAATGAAGGTGGTCACCACCTGACATACGAAGAGCTTTTGCAAGTACACGGAAATGAATACCGTGGTTACGCTGACGGTCAATTACAGCGTGCATTGCACGGTGAATATGAAGAAGTAAACCATTGTTACGACAGTAGATTGCAAGTGATGTGTTTGAAGTGAAACCACCAGTAATGTAATCGTGCATAACAATTGGAACACCTAGATCACGTGCGAATTCAGCACGGAACATCATTTCTTCAGCTGTACCTGCAGTAGCGTTAAGGTAATGACCTTTAATTTCACCAGTCTCTGCTTGAGACTTGTAAATTGCTTCTGCACAGAAAAGGAAACGATCTCTCCAACGCATGAATGGCTGTGAGTTTACGTTCTCATCATCCTTAGTGAAATCAAGACCACCACGAAGACATTCGTATACAGCACGACCGTAGTTCTTTGCAGAAAGGCCTAGCTTTGGCTTAATTGTACAACCAAGAAGAGGACGTCCGTACTTGTTTAGACGGTCACGCTCAACCTGAATACCGTGTGGAGGACCTACGAAAGTCTTACAGTAAGCTGAAGAAATACGTAAATCTTCTAAACGAAGTGCACGTAGTGCTTTGAAACCGAATACGTTACCAACGATTGAAGTGAATAGGTTTGTTACAGAACCTTCTTCGAAAAGATCGATTGGGTATGCAATGTAACAAATGTACTGCTCACTTTCACCTGGAACTGGCTCAATATCGTAACAACGACCCTTGTAACGGTCTAGCTGAGTTAGACCATCGGTCCATACAGTAGTCCAAGTACCTGTTGATGACTCAGCTGCTACTGCTGCACCAGCTTCTTCTGGTGGAACGCCCGGCTGTGGAGTCATACGGAAAGCTGCAAGGATATCTGTATCCTTTACTTGATAATCAGGAGTGTAGTACGTAAGACGGTAATCTTGTACACCAGCTTTAAAGCCTGCACCTGTTCGAGTTTGAGTTTGTGGTGACATGGTTGCCTCCGAAATTGTATTGTAATTTAAGGATTTTTGATCTGCTCGTGAGGTTTTTACATTTTAAAAATAGTAAACCCTTAACTGGGGCGAAAGGATTCGAACCTCTGAATGACGGGGCCAAAACCCGTTGCCTTACCACTTGGCCACGCCCCAACTATATTTAGAATAACATATAAAATAAAAGAACAACGAGAAAACCCTTTTTTACAAAATAATCTAAACCTAGATTATTTTGTAGAAAAGGGTTTGGTTGACCAGATCCAAGTAATGAAATGCAATGCAACTCAGAATTTTCTTTAGCATGATTGAAAACATTGATTTTCTGCCTTCTGACGCATAAGACTAGATGAGAATATAAAACAAAAAGTACTTTACCCTCAAGGGGATTCGAACCCCTGTTACTTCCGTGAAAGGGAAGTGTCCTGGGCCTCTAGACGATGGGGGCATCAGACGGAAATTTTTACAAAATAAAGTAAGCTATTTACAAATGATCCTAATAGTAAAAACGATTAGAATCATTTGTAAATAGCTTAACCTAAGCTTGCCCAGCTCATGCCTACACCATCAAGTAAAACTGATGAGTTGTAGATTTCTAAAATAATAACTAGGAAAAGTGCAAATAGAGCCATGAACGTGCCCATGACTACAGTTGTTCCCCAACCTGGAGCTACTTTCCCATATTCTGAGTTAAGTGGTTTAAGGGCTGTCCCTAATGGGGTAACTTTCCCCTTTGTTACTGCTGTTTTTCCTTTTGATGTTGTTGCCATAGTTGAAGATCAAGTAATTAATTGTTTTCACGAGATAATCCAAATCATCTCTTGCTTGCCATAGATTTTTTTCGCTTTCCGTACTAAAATAAAACTAGTTATCTATTTATGGATAACGCTTATATTTCGTACAGGAAAACATAAACGATGGAAACACCTGCTTTTTTTTCAACAATCTTTATAGGTTGTCTTCTGCTTAGCATTACTGGATATTCCATTTACGTTGGATTTGGCCCCCCTTCACGAGACTTACGAGACCCGTTTGAAGAACATGAAGACTAAGAAGCAGCTCCTGAAGAGGAGCTGCCCGTTAGTTTTTATTTAATGATACGAGGAGGGTCACGGAAAAAGATGGCAAAGAAAATGATGCCTAACGTACCTACAAGTAGAAAAGTATAAACTAATGCTTCCATAATTTTTTATCGATTGAGGATTGATATAGAGAAAGAAAATAAAGAATTAAACTGCTTGACGCTTAGTTGTAATATCACCAAGCTTTTCAAAAGCACCGAATTCGATTTGCTCGTCTAGATCCGGATCAATACCAGCAAAAACATCACGGAAAATAGTACGTGCACCATGCCAAATATGGCCAAAGAAAAATAATAAAGCAAAAACAAGGTGACCAAAAGTAAACCAACCACGTGTACTACTTCGGAAAACCCCATCTGATTGAAGTGTTGCTCGGTCAAATTCAAAAATTTCACCTAGCTGTGCACGTCGAGCATATTTTTTTACAGTAGCTGGATCATTAAAGCTTACGCCATCTAATTCACCACCATAAAAAGTAACAGTAACACCTACTTGTTCTACACTATACTTTGATTCTGCACGACGGAAAGGAACGTCAGCGCGAACAACCCCATCTTTATCTAATAATAAAACTGGGAACGTTTCGAAGAAAGTTGGCATACGTCGAACAAAAAGTTCACGGCCTTCTTTATCTGTAAAGACTGCATGGCCTAGCCAACCTGCAGCAATTCCATCTCCATTATCCATAGGACCGGCACGGAAAAGACCACCTTTTGCTGGGTTATTACCGATATAATCGTAAAAAGCTAATTTTTCTGGAATTTGTGACCAAGCCTTTGATAAACTAGCACCACCTGCAACACTTTTTTGTACACGGCGTGTAATTTCTTCTTCAAAGAAACCTTTATCCCACTGATAACGAGTTGGACCAAACAGTTCAATTGGTGTAGCTGCTGAACCATACCACATTGTACCAGCAACAACAAAAGCAGCCCAGAATACAGCAGCAATACTACTTGAAAGGACAGTTTCAATGTTACCCATACGTAGGGCTTTATATAAACGCTGTGGTGGACGTACAGTTAGGTGGAAAAGACCTGCAATAATACCTAATACTCCTGCAGCAATATGGTGTGAAGCTACGCCACCTGGGTTATATGGATCAAATCCTTCTGGACCCCAAGCTGGAGAAACTGGTTGTACACTTCCTGTAATACCGTAAGGATCAGAAACCCAAATACCAGGGCCAAAAAGACCTGTTACATGGAAAGCACCGAAACCAAAACATAGTAATCCTGAAAGGAATAAATGAATACCAAAGATTTTTGGAAGATCAAGTGCCGGGTCCCCAGTACGAGGGTCACGGAAAAGTTCTAAATCCCAGTATACCCAATGCCAAATTGCAGCTAGGAAAAGTAAACCAGACAGTACAATATGTGCTGCAGCTACACCTTCATAACTCCAAATACCTGGATTTGTAATTGTTTCACCACTAATACTCCAACCACCCCAAGATTTACTTACACCTAAACGTGTCATGAACGGGATAACAAACATCCCTTGACGCCACATAGGGTTTAAAACTGGATCAGAAGGATCGAAAACAGCTAGTTCATAAAGTGCCATAGAACCAGCCCAACCTGAAACTAATGCAGTATGCATTAGGTGAACCGCAATTAGACGGCCCGGATCATTTAGTACAACAGTATGTACACGATACCAAGGTAAACCCATAAATTTTTTTATTTAAAACACAGTTGACTTTCTTTTTTGATTTTAAATCGAAGGTTAAAATTTGTTCGAACTGATTATAGTGTACCATAGCAATCAAACTGTGAGAAGAAGCAATCAAACTGTGAGCAAAAACAATCACATTGTGTACAAGGTTTTTTATCTCCTTCTATTAACCAAATGAACTACTTATAAGTTTGAAAATCATTTTCGTGTTACCATGTAAAATAGAGTCTATAGAAGTTTCATAATGAAATGTAAAGTCTATTTCAAACTAATCGAAGTTTGATCACAAAGGACTAGACTTCTACTTGCTTACAAAGTAGGAAAAAAAGAAAAGATTGATAATAAAGTACTGAAAAAATCTAAATTTTCATTAAAACGAGGTTTTTAAATGAGTAAAGTATATGATTGGTTTGAAGAAAGACTAGAAATTCAATCGATTGCGGATGATATTACTAGTAAATACGTACCGCCCCATGTAAATATTTTCTATTGTTTTGGTGGTATTACACTAGTTTGTTTCTTAGTACAGGTTGCCACAGGTTTTGCAATGACTTTTTACTACCGTCCTACTGTAACTGAAGCTTTTGCTTCGGTACAATATATTATGACAGATGTTAATTTTGGTTGGCTGATCCGTTCTACTCACCGTTGGTCAGCAAGTATGATGGTACTTATGATGATTCTTCATGTATGCCGTGTTTACTTAACAGGTGGCTTTAAGAAACCGCGTGAACTTACATGGGTTACTGGCGTTGTTTTAGCAAGTCTTACTGTATCGTTTGGTGTAACAGGTTACTCATTACCATGGGACCAAGTAGGTTATTGGGCTGTTAAAATTGTAACGGGTGTTCCTGAAGCTGTTCCAGTTGTAGGATCTTTTATCGTTGAGCTTCTTCGTGGAAGTGTAAGTGTAGGCCAATCAACGTTAACTCGTTTTTATAGTTTACATACTTTTGTTCTTCCTCTGCTGACTGCTACATTTATGCTGATTCATTTTTTAATGATTCGTAAGCAAGGTATTTCAGGTCCACTATAATTCATTTTATCCAAGCAAGATTATTTCGTGCTTGGATAAAATGAATTAAAAGACTAAGCTTGTAATCGGTATAAATGTTTCTTGTAAATAAGGTGTAATGGCTAGTGATTCGTTAACAAAAGTAATCATTGGGTTAAGAAAAAGACCAAGAAGGAGTGAACCTAAGGTACAAGCCCCCATTCCAAACTGGAGTGGACGTTGTAATGAAAATGAACCGCTTTTATAATTCGTTAAACAAAGAGCAATTTCTTTTTTCTCTGTAACAAACATAATTTTTACAATACGTAAATAATAATAAATTGAAATAACACTTGTAATCAGGCCAAAAAAGATAAGAAAAAAGAAACCAGCTTGCCAACCAGCCCAGAATAAATATAATTTTCCAAAAAAGCCTGCTAATGGAGGTATTCCACCTAGTGAAAGAAAAGCAATACTTAAGCCTGAAGCTAACCAAGGATCTTTTCTAAATAAACCACTTAAATCTTTAATTTGATCTGTTCCAGTTCGTAATCCAAATAAAATAGCACCAGCAAAAGCACCTATATTCATACATAGGTAAATTAATAAGTAAATAAGCATACTAGCATATCCATCTTTTTCACCTGTAAGTAAACCAATCATTAAAAAACCAGCTTGACCTACTGACGAATAACCTAGCATACGTTTTACACTTGTTTGGGTTAAGGCGACTAAATTACCAACTCCCATACTTAAAATAGCAAGAAGTTCAAATAAAAAGTGCCACTCTGCACCTAAATAAGGGAAAACAAGTGTAAGCATACGAGTTGCAAGCGCTAACCCAGCTGCCTTAGAAGTAACCGATAAGAAAGCTACAATTGGTGTAGGTGAGCCTTGGTAAACATCTGGCGTCCATTGGTGAAAAGGTGCTGCTGATAGCTTAAAACCAATACCTACAGTCACCAGTAAAAAGGCAATCCAAGTCGCACCACTATTTGTTAAATTTGTTGTTAATAAACTTGCAAGTAAAGCATGAAATTCTAAATGACCCCCGGAAAGACCATATAGCCATGAAGCACCATAGAGGAAGAAAGATGAGCTTGCTGCACCAATTAATAAATATTTTAATGCTGATTCATTGGAGCGAAGATCACGTTTTGTATAACCAGTCAGTAAATAAGATGCTAAACTTAAGGTTTCTAAAGAAATAAATAAGCTTGCTAAATCATTAGCACCTGCAAGAAACATACCACCTAATGTGGCTGTGGCAAGTAGACAAGCAAATTCTGTTTTAGCAGTCCCTGATTTTTCAATATATTCAGATGAAAGTAAAAAGGTAAAACCAGCCGAGACAGCAAGAAAAATACGAAAGAGTAAGCTGAAAGCGTCCCCTTGAAAACTCCCGACAAACGCTATTTGTGAACTGGCTTGAAGGTTAGAAGTGGTTTGATCCAACAGTCCAAACGATTGAATAATTAATAGAAAAACACTTCCAAAGAGTCCAAAAAAAGGAATCCAGAATACAAATGGGCTTGGCTTTTCTAAAATTAAATCCATCCCGACAGCAACTAAAAGAGATAATAAGAGAAGTGTTTCGGGTAAAATGATCTCTACATGTAACGAGGTAATGAGTTCACGAAAATCCATAAAATAATAGTCCCTTATTTCTTTGTTCTGATGGATAAAGAAGGAGTTCAACCCTTCCCCTTCTTCTAGGGAATGGGAATCATCGGTCTGTAGAAAAAAAGAAAAGTCTTTTCTTTTTTTCTGGCTTTTTTATCATCTATTATATTTTAGTATAGCAACAATATAAACTTCTGTTTGCTTACCTTTTTTCTTTCTAAAGATCGTTTTTGATTAGTGAGCAACAAAAGAGTTGCTCACTAATTAGGAGAACTGGAGCTTATGAAGCTTTACAGACCACCTCTTCCCCACACTACAAGAGATAGAGAGAAACTAAATGTAACCATTA
>Ga0209712_10000536_pt1 | contig 33577 bp, 33 predicted proteins | sample ArcOceMetagenome_FD_187443 | JGI IMG/M metagenome (GOLD analysis project Ga0209712, IMG submission 187443) | Marine eukaryotic phytoplankton communities from Arctic Ocean - Arctic Ocean - Greenland ARC118M Metagenome (SPAdes) (version 2) | ecosystem: Environmental > Aquatic > Marine > Oceanic...
TAACAATATTAAAGCGCTAGCTAGGCAGTCTAGGGGTTACAGAAACAAAGAAAGGTACAAGACCGCCATCATGTTTCATTTTGGAAAACTGGATATGAGCTGTACCACCATATAAGGGGAAGAGCCATATCCATCTATGGGTTGTTGGATCGTGAAGTGACTGTGATAGCGATAAAAAAGGAGGATAAATGAAAGGCAGCTGGGCAGTACACATAACCTGAATGTCATCAGGTTATGTGTAATGGTTTTATTGAACGTGGGTTTAACGCCCCGGTAATACACCTTCAAAGACGTGGTGTTTCACTTTATCTTGCTTGGCTTGGTCTTGGTGCCATTCTTGCCACTGGGTTAGGCTGATGCTTAGCTGCAAAGAAAAATCCGTTGAGATCCAATCTTTAGCGCCTGATGCATAATCCGGTTGGGCGGCAATGTTGGCAGGGGTTTTAAACGATTCTGAGCACGATAGGCTTTCAAAATACGATTGATCGATGGATAGATCCAAGGCACTTGGCTTGGTTTCGCATTGTCCGGCTCCTGCTTGTTGGTCTCCCCAGAATTGATAAAGAATCGCTGGTGTTGCATTGTTTTGGTCAGGCACGGATGCCGTTTGGTGGCACGACAAGCAGCTGCTTTGTGCGTTATCCGCAGGGCCATTTAAACGGTTGTTGCAGCCTAGGTGTCCGGCGTTGGTTTTCATGTTTAACATGTCTACGGCGTCATAAAAAACCACGCCATCTTTTAAACCGTTTTTACGAGGATCAACTGGAAAATCCACTGCGCCAGTTCCAACCGGTGGTGCATCATTGCCCCACATTAATCCTAATGCTGCGATGCGGTTCCAAGGGTTTTCTTCTTTTGCTTTGCGCTGCCCATCGGCTACGAAGGTGCCGTATGCCCAACCCACAGGTGAGCGAGCATCGCGTACTGCAATATCAAATTGCAATAAATACACATCGGCTACGGTGCGTGGGCATTGCTCGGTTTGTTCTTTAAAGGTGCAGCTATTACCTGAAGCCGGTGTGCAGCCACAAAATTCTGGGGCAGAAATATTGGCTTGCCATTTTGGTACGTTGGCTAAAAACGGAAACTCATTAGGTGTGGCGGTGGTAAATAATAATTTACCTATGACACTGCCATCATTAAATTTAAAGTTTTGTGTGGGTATTGTGGGTGCCGCTTCACCTGTCCAAACATTGCTGATGCTATTGGCCGCAGCAGGGTTATAAAAACCCACAGCCCACATGGTGGTTTTAAGTTCTTCGTTGCCATTTAGTGTCATGGTCACAGGGGCTTCCCGTGTTAAACCGTGTACAAATTCGCGGCCACTTAGTGGCTCGTAAGTTTGATACGGAATGTGGAACCAAGAGCGCACTTCGTTATCACAAAGTGTCCAGTCGGTATTAACGTCGCCGCTGTCTATGTTGCCTTCTTGGATGTAGTTCATGACTGCCCAAATATAATCGTAGGCTTGTTTACTTTTCTCTTTTTGCGAAAGGCTGGCATCAAATGGGTTGTGTTTTTTCCAAGGCTGTTTGATGCCTATTTTGGCTGATGAATAATCATCGCTTAATTGAAACACCGGTCCTTTCCAGTCAGGGGTTGGCTGGTTGATGGTGACTTGGTTATCCCACATACCTGTTTTACTAAAGGCGGGGTCTTGGAAATAACTTGGGTAATCCCCAACACAGGTTGATGCGTTGTGGTGCGCTGTGTGTTTGTCATCGCTGCAGCCCGTCAGTGCCAGCAGAGATAGGCCTATCAATGTGCTTGATAGCGTTTTTATTATGTTCATTGTTCACCCTCATAAGTTTTTTATTGTTTTACGCCTCGCACAATACGGATTAAAAAAGGCAAGCAAAGGGTTGTGGCTGATCCGTTACCAAATCCAATAGGTTTTCATTAGGCTCGTAAAGCCTTATTGAAAACCTAAGAACGGATAATGTGGGTAGCTGTAAAAAAATGGGGAGGGCGCTTTTATGGGGCAGGGTTATTTATTAATTATTTATGCCTGTTCACTTAGCTGAATAATCCATTGGGCCATGCCATCCATAGCCCCTAAATGCGGCAGCAATTTAAACGTCACATTGGGAAAGTCCTGCTGGGCTTTGTCCATAATCTCAGGGAAATCCGAAACCACATGGTGGCCAGCGGCTAAAAAGTACGGCAATACGGTCATTTCTGTGGCCCCTTGTTGCACTAGCTCTGCAATGGCATCAAAGGCTTTTGGGGTAGTGAGCTCTAAAAAGCCGTGGTTTACCAAGTCAAAGCTGTGATCTTGATTGGCTATTTTTTGTGCAAGTTGTGCAACTTCCGCATTGGAGCTTTGTTTACGTGAGCCGTGGGCCACCAATAAGAGTGCTTTCATAGAAGGTTACCGATGATTAAAAGGCGGTTTTGTCTGCCTATAGAGATGGAATAAACCATACCGTTTTCCGCTAAATATGGCGAATGCTTTGGCTTATACAGTCTGGCGACAGTATCGGATCACATTTTGTGCGATTGGGTCTTTATGTGGGCCAATTCAGCCATTAAAAAGCGGGATTTTTAAGCTTCTTTCAATGAGCTGATAAAGGCTACTCAAGTTAACTATTTTCCCTTTCCTGCATGGGGTGATTTCAGGTAAAGTTGCTGCCCTTTGTATCTAATATTTGGTATGACCTTGTATGTTTTTTGAACAGGAACGCAGCCAGTTTTTTCGCCCGCTCACCAGCAAGTACCGCGAGCAAATGGTGGAATGTTTGCGCGAACTGTATCGCCAGCTTTTTAGCTCTAGCCACGCAGGCAGCGCAGAGTATGGCCAAGCTTTGAGCCGTGACACCATTCTGAATATTTTCAGCGAGGCGCTGGTGCGCGCCCCTGTCATAGAGATAAAGGATTCCGCTCAAGATCCAGACACCGAAGACGAGGGCCGTTTTAAAGGCCACCGCGAATTAGCCACCTTTTTATTGAACACCCTAATTGAACACGGCTGGATCGAAAAACAAGTGGATGAAGCCACTTTGCAATCCAGCTACAGCTTTAGCCGTTACGGCCGCCAATTTGTCGAGCCCTTTTTAGAAGACCGCCAAAGCCAGCAAGTGGCCCGTCACCGTAATACGCGTAATGTGCGCAGCGCCTTAGTGAGCTTTTTAGAACACGGCGAAGTGTACGACTTATTAGACGCGTACGAATACAGCGAACGCATCATCAGCGACTTCACCGACGTGATCAGTGAACTAGATGAACGCAAACGGGATTTAGTAAAAGAAATGGAAGGACAAATGCTGGTGCAAAAAGCCAGTGAACAGTTTTTTGATTTCATGGAAAACCGTTTTCAGCCCGACTTAGCCGTGCGCTTAAGTGCCGACAACGTAGAAAAATACCGCGATCAAATCAGTGTATTAATTGATGACATTCGCAACTCTCCAAAAGATGTAAAAACCAAAGCGGAAAAACGCCTGCGCGAATTATTGCCAGACCAAGTGCAAGAAGGCCATTCGGTTTTATGGGCGGTGTTAGATGACATCGAACACAGATTAAAAAGCGCCTGTGAGCATATTTTGCCGTTGGTGCGTAAGTCGCTGCAAAACTTTACCAAGCGCGCCGACATTATTATTCGCCAAATGAGTTATTTGGCCAGCCAAAAAAATAATGATGTGGTAGCCGTGTGTAAACAATTGGCGTCTCACTCTAAAGAAGAACAAAACAAACAATTAGATAAAGTGGCCGACTTAATGGCCGTGCCTCAGTTGCGTTTTATTGACCCTAACCAAGTACGCTTGCAAGCGCCTCGTCGTCGTACCGTGATCGATACCGATGTAGACGAAGGCCTAGAAAGTGTGGATCAAGGCAGTCGCCGTGAACTGTATGTGCAGCAAGCCTTGGATCAAGCTTTTTTTGTAAACAACAATCATGTGCGTAACTTTATGATTGAGCAGTTTCAACAGCGCAACGAAGTATTAAGCAGCGAGATTCCTGTTGAAAATGCCAAAGATTTATTAGCCATTGCCCACGTGGTGAGCATTGGCGCGGTGGATAACTTATCCAGCGAGTATGCTTTTGAGCTGAATTGGCTTGAGCAAACCAGCAGTGAATATTTTGAATTAAAAGATGTGTTTAGCATTCGCTTAGTAAAAAGAGACACCGCTAAGCAAGACAGTGCTAAACAAGAACATGTGGCTTAAATTATGATTAATCAAATAGAAAAACTATTAGAAAAAGAAGGCGTGCAGCTAAAAGAGTTTTCTGAGCTGCTGATTCGATTAATGGATTACGGTGTGATTTGCCGCGACGAATCCCAAGTAGAGCAAGCCCTATACGACCGTTATTTGCGTATCGAAAGCATTGTTGAAGAATACGTTTCTTTAATGGGCATTCGCATTCAACACGATCGCCGTTTTCAGTTTGCCCGTTGTTTCCCACCAGGTGCTGAAGTGCCAGGCATGGAAGACGATGACCAGCCGTTTAACAATGGTATGCGTGTGCGCTTGTCGCAAAACGAAGTGGCTTTAGTATTAGTATTGCGCAGCCAATACGACAAAGCCCTGCGTGAAGGCAAGGTAGATGAGCAGGGTTGTGTATTAGTAAGCCTTGAAGGCTTGAGCATTGCCTTAAAAAATCTACTGTCTCGTAACCTGCCTGAGCAATTAACTGAGCGTAAAAATTTATTCCGTCGTCTGCGTCAATTGCGTTTGATTCAATTAGCTAACGAAGACGTGTTAGACACAGCAGAGTTCTGGTTGAAGATTCGCCCAATGATCATGAGCTACGTAAGTGATGATGTATTAAATACATTATTGCAAGACGATGAAGAAAGCCCAATTGAAGTGCCTGTAGAGCCAGAAGCGAAAGCAGAAACAGCTGAGCAAGCTGATGATAATCAAGAAAAAGAAGAAACCTCGTTAAACACCGATGACTTAATCACAGGTGATAGTGTGTTTAACACAGAAGAAGAGGGGGCTAAATAATATGTTCCTAAAGAAATTTGTATATGTAAATTGGGGCAACATCCCCGCCACGGATTTTGAATTCGGTCCCATTAACTTATTAAGCGGCGGTAACGGCTCTGGTAAAACCACAGCAGCCGATGCCATTCAAACCATCATGACCGCCGCCCATGATAATTTATTTAATTACAACCCAGGCCAAGACGAAGCCACACAGCGCGGACGCGGCAAACAAGTGCGTACGCTGGCATCGTATGTTTTAGGTTGTGATGATGGCAGTTACGCACGCCCAGGTGGTGCTAACGGTTATTTGGCAGCAGTGTTTCACCCAACCCAAGGGGAAAGCGGCCAGCCGTTTACTGCCATTATTGGTGTGAGTGCGTTTATTGATAAAGCCGGTAGCCGAGCGGTTGCTCGTCAAAGCGATTTTTTATTAATGATCGTAGCGGGCCATGAATTAACACAAAGTGATTTCCTTGCCGAAGAAGAAGGCAAAAAACAAGTTATCGGTGTGGATAAAATTTTCAAGCGCCTGCAAAAACGTTGTGGCCAGCGTGCAGTTGAAAAATACGACACCAAAAAACAATATTTACGCCGTTTATACGGGGCATTAAAAGGCCGTGAAGACGCGGTAAGCGAACGTGAAGCATTAAACGCCGCCCGTGCGTTTAGTCGTTTCATGGCGTACAAACCGGTTAAAAGCATTAACGGGTTTGTAGCCAACGAAATCTTAGAGAAAAAAGATTTAGGCGAAGCCATTCGTACTGTGAGTGATTTGATGAAAACCATTCACTCAATGGAAAGCGATGCCAACGCCCTTATTGATAATATTAATGTTTTATTAGACGGTAAAAATCATAGCCAAACCTATATTGATCAGTGGATTGATTATCAGGTTGCCCACTATGTGGCCGCTAAGTCTCGTTATGTAGAAGATCAAACCGCGTATCGTGATGCTAAAAACAAACAGCAAAATTTACGCAGCGATTTAAGCAATAAACAAAACGAGCGTGAAGTACTGGACAGCCGTCGTAAACAAGCGCGCGAACAGCTAGTAAGTTTAGAAGCACGTCGTCAGGGCATTCCTGCCCTTAAAGACAAAGACCATTTAGAGCAAGACATTGAAAGCTTTAAAAAACAGCTGCAGCAAATGGCGGTTTTATTATTAGAGCAAGACAAGCAGCTTAAATTTACTCTAGATGCCAGCGAAAGCATTTATAAAACCCTGCAAAAAACCAGCATTGGCGCTGAAATTTCTGCGTTAAATGAACGCAGCTTTTTAACACAGGCCAAACAAGTGGTAGCACTGGGTAACGATAACCAGTTGGATTTCCCAGCCATTCTAAACAAAGACATGATCGACATGTCGCCGTTAGAAGCGCACCTTGATGATGGCATTAAATCACAAGAAGAAATTAACTCATGGCGCAACAAGTGGTTTAACCCAGAGTTAACCACTGAAAACGTAAGCCTGCGTGATCAACTTGCTCGCCTTGTGGACCGTCGTGAGCAAAAGCTGCAAGGCCAACAGAAAAAAATGCAGCAGATCCAAATGGATATGGATCGCCTGAATTCGTCACAAGTAAGTTACCCATACTTTGTTGAAGCGGCCCTTGAGACCATTCGTCGTGAATGCCCACAAGCAGAGCCAAAAGTGTTATGTGATTACGTTGAGATCATGGACCCACAATGGCAAAACGCCATTGAAGGTTACATTGGCGGCGCACGTTTTAGCATTGTGGTGGATGAAGATTATGAATCCGACGCCATTAGCATTGTACGTAACATGCCCGGCGGCAACCGTGCCCGAGTGATTCAAGGCAGCAAAGCAAAAGTAGATGCCGAGCGTTCTAAAACCCCTCATAACTCCATTCTTAATTTAATGAAGTTTGAACACGCCACAGCCAAACATTATTTAATGGCCAGCTACGGCAGTGTTGAGCAAGTGCCAGATGCACAAACCTTGCGTAAGACCCGTCGCGGCCTAACCAAACAAGGTATGGGCTCGGGTTCTTATTCTATGTATCGCTGTGACATGAGCGATACTGAATTGGTATTTGGTCAAGGCGCACGTGAGCGTGCCTTGGGCGCTAAACAAAAAGAATTCCAACAACTGGCTGAACAAGCCAGCCAAGCACAGCAAAGCATGCGTGAAGCGCAAGACTTGTTGTTAGCCGTTAATCAATTGCGTCACCTAACCTACGCCGATCAACTTCAGCAAATGGTGTCGGTGAATCGTAATTGGCAAAACGCTGAAAAACAATTGGATCAAATCGACTTATCTGATTTCTCTGACTTAGAAGTAGAATACGAAGAGCTAGCAGAGAGTGCACAAGCGTTGGATGGCAAAATTCAAACCTTGGACAGCGAATTGGGTCAAACGGCTCAGCAGCTTAAAGAAAGTGAAAAACGTTGTGCCGTATTAAGCGATCAGCAAGAATTTACATCCGATAAAGCCGATCAAAACGAAGATAACTTACGTTCGATCAGTAAGGTATGGCCAGACTTTGATGTAGAAGCTTGCCTAATTGAAGCGGATAAAGAAGCGGAACGTACAACCGCTGAGATTGCACAAAATCAGCAGCAAGCCATATTAAGTGAGCTTAATAGCCGTGCACAAAGCTTGGACCGTGCCCTGAATGAGCATAACCAGTTATGCCAAACCCTGGACGCCATTGTGTACTCCCCGGATTACAGCAACGAGCACAGTGTTGAATTTTTCCAAGGCATTTGTGATGTGCAGCGTGAAATTGATCGCATACACAACCGCTTGAAAAATAACATTCTGGTAGAAAAACAAGACAAGCTTTCAAGCCTGAAAGACAGTTTTGATAACGCCTTTGTAACAAACTTGTGTCACGCCATTTACCAAGCTATTAGCGAAGGTAAGCGCACACTAGAAGAAATGAATAAAGAGCTAGAGCACCACAGATTTGGTACCGATAAAGAAAACTATTGGTTTGATTGGGATTGGGTGCCAGAGTTTAAAGACTACTGGAACTTCTTTGAAGAAGTGATTAAAAACCCTGCCATCGGTGAAGGTCAAACGTTATTCGAAGTAGAGCTAAGTGCTAAATCAACCAAAGTACGTGAACAGTTAATGTCCATGTTATTGGATGATGATGAGCAAAAAGCCATGCGCGAACTGGAGCGTTTATCGGATTACCGTAACTACCGCAGTTATGAAATTTATAAACAGCCTGAGGGTAAAGAGCCAATCGCGCTTTCTCAATACGGTACCGGTTCTGGTGGTCAGTTAGAAACCCCTGCGTACATTATTCGCAGTGCGGCGATTACCTCGGCCTTTAGATTTAACCAAGGGGATACCCATTTACGCATGGTGTTGGTAGATGAAGCCTTTAGTAAAATGGATGAAACCCGCTCGAAAGAAGTGATCAACTATTTAACTGAAAGCCTTGGCCTGCAGCTGTTGTTTATTATGCCAACCTCTAAGTCTGGTCCATTTATGGATCTTATCAGTAATCAATATGTATTCAGTAAAATTCCATTGGCGGGCGGTCAATCCAAACGCGGTGAACTGAATACCCGAGTACTGGTGGACAGACAGCAATGCAATAAAGAGAAAATTCAGGAACTGTGGGCGCATCACCGTCGTGTTGTTAGGCAGCAGGCTGAGTTGGACTTTATGGAAGAGTTTGCTTGAATCTAGCAGGGTATTGTCATAAATGTGTAGGGTGTATTAGCGCCGTGGGCGCGTAATACACCAAATTTATATCTTTACTTGTTGAGGTGTATTACGCGCCCACGGCGCTAATACACCCTACGTTTTCCTAATGATCAGCTGGCTTCAGTGTTATGATTCTCTTCTAACAACTTCTCACGCACATTCATTAACACCTTACCGTAGGCATTCTCGCCGCGACGATCTCGTCCGCAACCCCAAAAATAATCGTAGTTATTATTCTCTACTAATCGCAATTCATCTGTGTCTAACAGGGCTTGTGCTATTTCTGGGTAGGTTTTGCATTTTGTATACAGAGCGCGGGTCATAATGATGCTTTGCACTTTTTTCAAATCTTTACGGCGCTGCCAAAAACGCCACTTGCCCACTTTAGCAGCCTCTAAAGCTGTTTTAGAAAACATGATTTTATTCACAAGCTTAGGCTGGCTTTCAAATACCATGGCTTGGTAATAGTGCTCTACGGTTGGCCATGTTTTGCCATCCAGTTCAAAGCTGTGCTGTGAGGCGCTGCCTAATAATTCATTTTCGTCGTGACGAGAAAAATAATGGGAGTTGGTATCTTCTTCTGGAAATAAGGCCATGGATTTTCCGAATGTTAAAAACGTTTTAGGCTGTCTGTTTAAAGTCTTTATTTTCTAAACGGTTGTCAGCGTTATTACGGTTAAATGTTTGTTCAATTAATTGTGTGACAGTGTACGCACTGCGCACACCGTCTTCTAATAAGGGCACTTGCTCTGTTAGGTATGAACCGGCAAACCATATATGTCGTGTTGATTCTTTTTCAAGGCTGCTTGCCTGTAAGGCGGCTAGCTGTGCCATGGCATTTGCTGAATCTGGTGTTAACAAGGTGCGATGAAAGGTGCGACGGGCCAGTAGTTCATCTTCAGGAATGTTTGGCACCGGGTCCCAGCTTTGAAATACATTAAATGGCAAAGCCTGGGTTTCTATTTTATTCATCCACAGTGTGGCCCATAAATTACTGCTTGGGCTTTGCATCATATTGATGGCAGACCAGTTTCGTTTTTTCTTGGGCAACAGTTGTGTATCTGTGTGCATGACCATATCGGTAAGGCGATAAGGCACACGTTCTAATAATGCTTTTTCGCGGCTTTGGTTTTCATCTAAAAAGTGTTTGGCAATACCTGGCTCGGTGGCAATGATCACATGGTCGTATAGGCAGTGGCCTTTATTGGTGATGACTTTTGCCCCGTGGCCCTGCTTTTTTATGGCCAATACAGTGTGGTCCAAACGAATGGCGCTTACTTTTTTGATTAATTGTTTTTCCAACGCAAGGGTGCCGCCTTCAATGCGACGGGATTCTGAAGTGCCGGAAAAGCTGTGAAAAATTTGTGCTAAGGCTTTGGCTGGGTACGCTTTAAGTTCTTGCTGATTGGCGCTGCACATAAGTGACCAAATAGGGTACAAAAATTCATTGGCAAATGTGCCTGAAAAATTATGCTGTTTTAACCATGTCTCTAAGGTGATGCCGTTATCCAGAGTTTGGTAGCTCTGGGTTTTTAATAGGCGTCTCCAACGCAGCAGGGTGAAGCCGTGTTTGGCTAGCCAGCCAATGTTATGAAGTTTAAGGCTTGGCCAAGATAAAGTGCGTTTGCCTATTAAAGGCAGGTTAAACGTGTGGCTGATAACCGAAAAATAGCTTGAGCCGTTTGTATGATGAAAACTGGGAGATTGAAAGATTGCGTAGGTATCCACGCCAACCGCCTTCAATAGGTTAAACAATTGCGGATAATGCTTCATATTAATCACACGAGGGGGCACATCTACGCGCAAAGGGCCGTTTTCTGTGGCAAGCTCGATGCCTTCACTGCCCAAGCCCAGCTGTGACTTTTTCTCATAGAGGGTGACATTGTGATTTTGAGACAGTCGCCAAGCGGCACTCAGCCCAGCAATTCCGCTGCCTACGATAGCAATGTTGAGGGCCATGGGATTTGATCCTTTCAAAATCAAAGTGCAATATGGCAAACATTCTGGCGGATTAGACAGATGCCGTCTAGGGCCTAATAAGCTCAATAGTCGAATACGCAGCAGACACGACCCATGCACGATACAGGGGTCACAATACACAGGGCCCAGTGACCAGCATGGCTTGGCCATATTAACCCCCTAAAGTTTGAATGCATTAAATATGAAAATCACTTGGCTTATGGCCTTCTTTCAAGAGCTGATTCAGTGTTTATTCACAGGTAAAAGCCCGTTTGCTAATACGCTGAAGCACCTAAATAGCCAAGCATCGCAGCATCACTGGGGTAACCTTGGTTATTGGCAGGGCAGCGATGATTACGCTGGCGCCGCGCAGGCTCTGGCGGATGAGCTGGTCCAAGGCGTTAATATGCAGCAGGCTAAACCTATTTTGATGCTGGGCTGTGGCCATGGTGAAGAATTATCACACTGGGCGAAGTCGGGTTTTTATAATAGAGATTCAGCAATCTACGGGGTGGACTTAGATAAGGCGGCGATTAAGGTGGCCACTGAATGCAACCCTGAAGCGCATTTTTGGATGGGTTCAGCCCAGCAATATTTACAACACGCAAAGGGTATTGAACTGAGTTTTGATGGCATATTCGCATTGGATTGCGCTTACCACTTTGATCATAAATTCCATACTTGGCAATTAGCTTATGAGCGACTCTCACCTCAAGGTTTACTGGCCATCAGTGATTTGGTTTTGGTGGATAACATAACACTGGGGTTTAAACAGAAGCTGTGGTTAAAGTTAGCATCTTTAGTCTTTTCAATTCCTTATGAAAATTGGATCAGCAGTAAACAATATGAGCAGCGTTTAGAAAGCATGGGCTTTAAAATACAGCGCAGCCAATTATCTGGGGCAGAGGTGTTAGATGGTTTTTATCAATTTACTCAAGGACCGTTATTTAATGATTCAGCTTTTAACAAGGTGCCAAAAAGCTGGATGTTAAAAAGTAAAATCACCGGCCACTTAATTAAAAAACTACGGGATAGAAACTTAATTGATTACCAATTGATCCAAGCCGCAAAAGTGTAGGTCATTTATTACACGCTGTGACGGTTTACATCTATGGCGGCGGGTTTCACCTATAAGCCGTAGCATGAATGTTTGCTAAACTTCAGCTTCATACTCTTAAATATCAGCCCTTCTATTTATGCTTAACTGCGACCAGCCCCATGATTTGCCAATAGATTCAGCGTTTGCACAAGGTTTGCAGCAAATCAAAGTGCAAGCGGGCCAGTACTGCAATCTTGAAATGTCACCCGAGGTGCATACTGCAGGCACATGGTGGAGCAAATTATGCGACTTGATGGCATCGGGTTTCGAAAACTTTTCAAGCAATTATGAATTACTGATTTCAGGTGAAATAGGCGCCATTTTTATGGTGGCGTTTGTGCCGTTATTGCTGGGTTTGTTTATTGAGGTTGGCTTGATCATGAGTCACCGCCGTAAAGACCAGCTAAGTAACTCAAGCAAAAAAATTGAACTGATCAACGACAATAAAGGGGTATTGGCCAACCAATTAGCCGATAACCAAGCGGTTAAACAATTTCGATACAAAGTGGGCTATTGGAGTGTTGGTGGCGTACAAGCGTTATTGATTGGATTATTTATGTTTATCGGGCCCGAATATGACCGTGGGGTTTGGTGTGAAGAATACCGCACACAATTTTCTATTTTAACTTCAGGCCTTGAAACAGAAAAACTGCAAGCGGACCAGCGCCGTGCTAACTGTGAAATTCGCCAAGCGGTAAGCACCTTGCAAAATTTATTTTCTAAAGAAAACAAAAACACAGTAAGCAACATCAAGCGTGTTAGTTCTCAGCTTAATAATTCGGTAAAAAAATTAGACAAAGCTAACGAATCCATTGATGACTTTAAAGTGAAAGTAGAGAAGGCCACAGAAAATACCGAAGACGTATTAAAAACCTTAACCATAATGGAAAGCATGGCCGCACAACTGGGCTTGTCTGCAGATGATCAAGCGGATGAAGAAACCGAAAAAACACCCACAAAAAACCTGCCGCAAAGGCTTAGTATTATTGAAGGGCAATTATCACAAAAGCCAAATGAAACCTGGTTAAAAGATAATGTACTGTCACAAAAAACCTTTAAAAGTGAATTTGATAAAGGTTTGTTATCACAGCAAGAAAACAATCAGCTATTAGATGAGCTATCTGTGCAGCAGGCATTAATGACGCAACAGCTTGATTCAGTCAGCACACAACTGCTTTCAAAAGAATTGATCAATGCCATTGCCCAAAAGGTAGTGGAGCAGTTATCGCAGCAGGCTATTTACTCACCATTGTTAAACCCCAGTTATATGGCGCCAGTACCTGACCAAAACATCAAGAACAGTAGTAAATAAGTGTAAGTTCGGTGGTTGATTATTATTTGTTCTTTTCACATTAAAAAATATTATATTTTAACTTTTAATGTGACCCGCTTCTCATTAAAATTCCGCGCAAAATAAATATAAATGCGGAATTCACCATGTCTCAATCCTTTGGGTTTTTAATCCGAAAATGCTTATTAACCAGCTTTTTAAGCCTTAAAGCGATGCTTGCTGGCATTGTGCTGGGGCTTAGTAATGTATTACTTGTGCTGCAAAGTGCATTTAAATATGTCTTTTGTGCGTCTATGGGCATTAAAAAGACCCCTGAAGTAGTTATGTGGAATGGTTTCCCTTCGGTTTTGTCTGTGCCGGCAAAAGCAAACTTAGATTTTGATTTTTGGCGTAAGCCCACGTATATCGTGCCTACGCTGAAAGCGCTCGTGAATAATAAAACTAAAAAACTGCTGTTAGAAAAACGTGTGGACATTATTCCAGATGAAACCCTATATCACTGGATTGCTAACGGTGCGTTAAGTCGTCTAGCGGTTTTTGAAGGGGATAACATCACGGTGGATTTATCTTTGATCAGAGATGTAAAAGCAGACAGTGGTGCTTATTTTACAGGCCCCATTATTACCGTTAATAAACAGAATCATAAAGATGTGAGCATAGCCTTTAAAAACGGCGAGTCTTATGGCCCGAATGACGGTGCGTTTTGGAGCTTGAGTAAATTACACGTGCAAGTCTGTGCATCGTTTTTATTACCGGGCAATTTTCACGGTAACATTCATTTTGGTTTGCCGTGTGTGGCCGCCGCCAGCTTGTATACATTGAATAAAAAGTCTCCTTTATATCAATTATTGGCGCCGCATTTACGCTTTACCTTGCGCATTAATAACGAAGCGCTGCGTGTACAGCGTGCGCAAGACCGATCAAAGCCATATGCGCCTTTTCCATTAAGCGGTGAAGAGTTTGTGAAAAGCATCGCTTCTGATATTAAAACCCAATTAATGGAGCCTGGTTTCCGCTGCCCGCCATGGAGCCTAAAAAATGAAGATCTGCCATTTAACCAATATGGTCAATCTTATTACCAAGTGATTCGTGAGTTTGTAGAAGAGGTGTTATCCCAATGCTCAGAGCAAGAGCTAAAAGATTGGAAGCTGTATATGCAATGTTATATTCCAAACTTTGAGCAGCAAAATACAGTGGATGCGGTGGCCACCATTATTTGGCAAGTGAGCTTTTTACATTCTGCCGATCATTACGGTTTAGACAAGCTGATGCAGGCTGAGCGTTATATGTTTTATAAAATACAACTGCCCGAACCTGCGTTGTCTGGCATTGATAAAGAAACTTCAGATGAGCAAGTAATTCGACGAGCGTGTTTAACCGATGATCGTTTTAGAAGTAATGTGTTTAACGTTACTTTTGCACGGGGCCATAAACACCCGCTATGGTCGAATTCCATGGATAATGTGCGTTATAAATTTTCAGATAAAGCATTGCAGGCATCGGCTTCGCAATTTCAAAAAGACTTATTGAAAACACAAGATGAGCTAATAGAAAAAAACATTAATATCTGTCCGCTATCTAATGTCTTTCAAAGCATTTGCTGGTAAACACTGAAAGTGTGAATGAACGAGTACCTAAAAATAAAAACAGCCCTTAAAGGGCTGTTTTTATTTGTATTAGCTGGCTAGCCATTGAGAGCATTCATGCCATGCTTGTTTGTTCATTTTCTTTTGGAAAAAACCAAAATGATCAATGGCTTTCATGCCGTAATCCGCGGGTTTTAAAATCTCCATATCTTTGTCAGCGTTTTCAAATACCTTGTATAACTCACTTACACAGCTTGGTGGGGCAAAGCGTTTGTCGTCGGCCATACCGATAAATTTAATTTTTCCTTCATAGCTTTTAAAGCCTTCGCGCAGGGGCTGGCCTTGCTCGTCGGCGACCCATGCTTTTTTACGACCAAAGCGGCTCCAGTCTCGGGCCACGTGTTTAGGCAGATACTCGGAACCCAAAACCCAATTTGGCAAGCCACCTGTTAGCTTATAAAACAACGGCAGTATGAAAAAGAAAAAGGCGATGGTGATGGGGCGGTCTTTCATTGGCCAGTTTTTCCAATAAATGTGCTGGCTGGCAATGCTTAAAAAGTGGCTGTAACGATTGTTATCAGGCAGTACGCCAAATAGCTGGCCGCCAATACTGTGGCCAATGCCTTTAATGGTGAGTTCTGGGTGACGGGTGGAGAACAGCTTTAAAGCCGCGTCCATATCGCGCTGGCCCCAATGCAGCATGCTTGGCTCGGGGGCGTCTTGCTGGATCTTTTGGCTTTCACCAATGCCACGAAATTCGTAAGTTAAAACCGTGAAACCTTGCTCGCATAAGTATTGAGCAAAGTTTTTATAAAACTTACGCAGTACGCCGGTGGCGCCATTGATGATCACGCCAGTGCCGTTACCCGCTTTATTGTGGGCATCAGCGGGTTGAAATTCGGTGGCAGCTAGCTGGTAGCCGTCAGGGGTGGTAATCACTAGATTTTCGATATGCATAAACATCACTCCATTCAATGATCCCTTTTTACGCTTTATTAGAATAATATTCTAGAAATACTTAGGCTTTGCAAAACATGGGTATAAAGCTGTTGTATTGGGGTATTTGTACCAGCGGGTTTAAGAAGCTTGGGATAATCGGGGGGTATGAATACAAGAAGAAACAGAATTGATTGTTTTTTGAGCTAAAATAAAAAAGGCTGTGGTAACGGGGGCCTTAAAACCCGTTACCACAGCCTTTTTTTAGGAGATATTAGGAGCAATTGTGTATGAACAGCCCCATGAAAAGCCTTGTGTTGTTTATGACGGCATTATTTTGTTTTAGTTCCTTTGCTGGGCAATTAGATTTAAGAAAACTGCAATACCCTGTGGATAGCGCAAAAGAAGAGGCCAAAAAGCCCGTGCCGAGATTCTGTGCCTACCTAGAGGATAAAAACCCAGCGCCGCGTCTGGCTGGCTTAGATCGCCAGCAGAAAACCGTGGTCAAAGAGCAACTTAATATTCGGGTGCTTAACGAATATCGCTTATATGATAAATCCCCCATGGATTATGAAGAGAAAATGCTGCTAGAGCGCTACTGTACCCGCTATAATCGCCAACTTTGGAATTCCTTGGGTCTTCAACTTGAGCAGTAAACAGATAAAACGATTTCATCATGCAGTGTAATGCGGGCTGTGGTGCATGCTGTATTGCACCGTCTATTAGCAGCGCCATTCCCGGTATGCCTAATGGGAAAAAAGCCGGTGAGCGCTGCATTCAATTGGATGATGCGAACCACTGCAAAATCTTCGGTCAGCCTGATCGCCCTAAAGTGTGTTTGGGTTTTACCGCTGAAAAAGACATTTGTGGCGACAGCGCAGAGCAAGCCATGGCCACCTTGATTGAGCTTGAAACCCTGACTTAGGAGGGTCCATGTATCGAATTAATGTTTACATTCCGGCCTCTCATCTTGAGCAGGTGAAAACCGCAATGTTTGCTGCCGGTGCTGGGCGCATTGGCAACTACGATAGCTGCTGCTGGCAATCTCAGGGCCAAGGTCAGTTTCGCCCATTAGAGGGCAGCGATGCCTTTATTGGCACCAAAGGGCAATTGGAACAAGTGGAAGAATTTAAAGTAGAAATGGTGTGCTCAAGCTCAGTGGTACGGCAGGTGGTTAAGGCCATGATCAAGGCTCATCCTTATGAAGAACCTGCCTATGATATTTATCGCGGCCTAACATTAGAAGACATCTAAATTGAGTTTTAGTGTTTGATTCAGAACCCAGTAATAGTGATATTTATCATGGTCAAACATTAGAAGACATCTAAATTGAGTTTTAGTGTTTGATTCAGAACCCAGTAATAGTGATATTTATCGCGGCCTAACCTTAGACGATATCTAAATTGAGTTTTAGTGTTTGATTCAGAACCCAGTAATAGTGATATTTATCGCGGCCTAACATTAGACGATATCTAAATTGTTTAATCGCTCAGTGCTTTTTCAAACGCTGGTTGTATTGAATATCAAATACGCGGGTTTGAATGTTTTGCTTCTCGCGGTCCTCCAAATACAATTCCATGGTTTGTTTAACCGTTGGAAAGGCAATCTCATCCCACGGGATATCTGCAATATCAAACAGTTTTACTTCTAAGCTTTCACTGGTGCTTTGTGCGTGATTGGCATCGGCCATGTGCGTTAAAAAGAAGATATGCACCTGGGATATATGAGGCACGCTAATGCTTGCAAGCAACTGCCCGCAAGTAATATCAATGCCCGCTTCTTCCATGGTTTCACGTTCTGCGCCCACTTCTAATGTTTCACCTTGCTCCATGAATCCCGCAGGTAATGTCCAGTAGCCTTTTCGTGGTTCAATGGCCCGTTTACACAGCAGCATCTTGTTTTCAAACATTGGCAAAGTGCCAGCAATAATGCGCGGATTAACATAATGAATGGTGTGGCATGCCGTGCAAACGGCGCGCTGGCGGTTATCCCCTTCAGGTATGACTTGCTGAGTAGGGTGGCCACATTCGCTGCAAAATTTCATGGTTCAGCCTTTAAGTTCGATTCAGCCAGTATGCCACAGGCTTGCATAAAGCCCAGTGCTTGCTTGGTACTAAATTGGAAAGGGATCAAAAAAAGGCAGGCACAAAAAAGCCCGCGACTCTTATATTACTTAGAGTAAGGCGGGCTTTTGAGATAACAAAGGCTGAAGTATTAAGCTTGTTGCGGGAAGCGTAAAACCTTGGCTTCTTCTAACTCGATAGCTTCAGGGTTATCTTGTCCTTCGATTACCGACTTTAGCTGATGCAAATGGTCGTGCATCATTTTGCTAATGGTTAGGCATGATGCCATTGGGCTTTTAGCCAAGCGGCGCTGGCCATCAATCTGAAACTGTAAGCCCTCAAGGCGCTTACGGTAATCTTCTGGTGCAGCTTCAATGGCTGCTTTAACGTGTTGCTGGCGCAGGCGCTCTAGGGCATCTGGGTCTTGCTGAGCCATTTCCTGCAACCGCGCAAAACTGGGTAGCGGCTTGTTCATAAAATATTCCCCAAAAAAAATCGTAAAAACTTTGTAATTTCTTGTAATTAGTCTACCTGTCTATTCAGAAAGTCATAAGCTTGTAAAAGTCCGCCATCTCAGGCAAGGGTGTATACACCTTGTACGGACTTTATGTGCCATCTGGCTGTGTATTTTTGTAAAAGTCTTTTAAATCAATGGGTTAGGTGGTTTTGTTGCTTTAGTCTGATTCATTTTTATTAGTTTGAGTAATAACCGAACAGTTATTCAGTCGAAAATTATATAGATAAAAACACCATTTTTTGTGGCCAAAAAACTCAGATTCACAGTTTATGAGGGATTAGCTGAAGTCCCTTTAAATAATGGTTAAACTTAAAGGTTATAGGCATCTATGTGATGTAGGAGAAGGCTATGGCGTTACAGGCATTAATAGAACAAGTGGTGGCCCACACTCCAAGAGTATTACAGCAATCTGACTTGGCGTGTGCAGCGGTTTTAGTAGCCATTACGGATGAAGTGGAACCCCACGTTATTCTTACATTACGCTCCAGTGATATGCCCACTCATAAAGGAGAGGTGGCGTTTCCCGGTGGTAAAACCGAAGGTCATGATGCCGATAGCATCGCCACGGCCTTACGTGAAGCGGAAGAAGAAGTGGGGCTAGACCCTGATCAGGTGCGCATCATTGGTGAATTAGACCAAGTGATTTCTCGTTTTGGTTTTTTAGTGACACCGGTGCTGGGCATTGTGCCTGCGGATGTAACCCTAAATACAGATTCAAGAGAAATTGCATCTGTGTTTAAAGTGCCGCTTAACTTTTTCATTGAAGGAGAGCCGGATCAAATCGATCAGTTCGGTTCGTTTAAAGGCCCTCGTTGGTATTTCGAAGATTATACGATCTGGGGGTTAACCGCCGTGATGTTAGCAGAAATGTTTAATCGCTTTTATGGTACCAAGCTTGTACTTGAGTTGGGCCACTTAGACGATTACTTAGATAACTAGATTAACTAAAGAATAAAAATAAAAGGTTTTGAGATGGTTTATTCATTGGCAGAGCGCCAAATAGAGATTCGCGGTGAAGACGATTTTAATTATTAATTATAGCTGATAGTGCGGATGTGATTGCTTCGGTTATTTTAGAAAATAATGTTGTTGATAAGAGAGTGTTTAACGCTCTCGGTAAAATATAGAATAAAAATAATAGGGTTTAAATAATGGTTTATTCATTGGCTGAGCGCCAAATAGAGATTCGCGGTGAAGAGTTTTTTATAGCTGATAGCGCAGACGTGATTGGCAGTGTGATTTTAGAAAACAATGCATCGATCTGGTTTAACGCAGTGGTGCGTGCGGATAATGACTTAATTATTATCGGCGAAAACTCCAACGTACAAGATGGCGCTGTATTGCATACCGACCCTGGATTTAAATTGAATATCGGTAAAGGGGTGACCATTGGTCACAAGGCTATGTTGCACGGTTGTGAAGTGGGCGATTACACATTAGTAGGCATTAACAGTGTGGTATTAAACGGTGCCAAAATTGGTAAACACTGTCTGATTGGTGCTAACACCTTGATCCCTGAAGGCATGGTGATTCCTGATGGCTCCATGGTGGTGGGTAGCCCGGCAAAAATTAAAAAAGAATTAAGTGAAGGGCAGAAAAAGCAGTTAGAAATGAGTGCGGCTTTTTATGTGCAAAACTTTAAACGTTATAAAGAAAAATTGGTTGAGCAAAAAAGCTTTGTTAACCAAATGTCATAATAGATAGGTTGCAGATTAATAGCTGCGACAATAGAGAAGTATATGAGCGAACAAAAGAATGTATTTGGTATGGTGAAAAGCCCATGTGTGGCAGTTTGCGCACTGGATGAAAACGATTTATGTATTGGTTGTTATCGCACAGGCCAAGAAATCACCGATTGGGGTGAAATGGATAACGAGAAAAAGCGTGAAGTACTAAAAAAAGTTGCTGAGCGTGAAATGGCATCTGGAAATACATTAACGTTTTAAAATATAAATTCGAATATTCATAACAACTCACAATCGTAACGGTTGTGAGTTTTTTATTGGAAAAACAAAATGGCAGTGATGTTAGGTACACCTTTAAGCTCAACGGCTAAAAAAGTTATGTTGTGTGGCTCGGGCGAGCTAGGCAAAGAAGTAGCCATTGAATTACAGCGCTTAGGCGTAGAAGTAATCGCAGTGGACCGCTATGAAAATGCCCCAGCCATGCAAGTGGCTCATCGCTCACATGTGATTAGCATGTTAGATGCAAAAGCATTACGAGACGTAATTGAATTAGAAAAGCCCGATTTAATCGTGCCTGAAATCGAAGCCATTGCCACAGATACATTGGCGGAATTAGAAAGTGAAGGCTTTACGGTTATCCCTACGGCAAAAGCCACGCAACTTACCATGAACCGTGAAGGCATTCGTCGTTTGGCCGCTGAAGAGCTGGGTTTAACAACCAGCCGTTTTGAATTCGCCCAAACAAAAGAGCAATACACAAACGCCATTAACAACATTGGCTTGCCTTGTGTGATCAAACCCATCATGAGTTCATCGGGCAAGGGCCAATCTTTATTGCGCAACGAAAGTGAGATTGACGCGGCTTGGGATTACGCACAAGAAGGCGGTCGTGCGGGCAAAGGCAAAGTGATCATAGAAGGCTTTGTGGATTTTGATTACGAAATTACCCTATTAACCATTCGTCACCGTGATGAAAACGGCGCCATGACCACATCATTTTGTGCGCCTATTGGTCACCGACAAGAAGGCGGTGATTATCAAGAGTCTTGGCAGCCGCAAGCCATGAGTGAAGCAGCATTGGCGAGTGCAAAGGCCATGGCGGAAAAAGTAACCACGGCATTAGGTGGTAAAGGTTTGTTCGGTGTGGAGCTTTTTGTAAAAGGTGACGAGGTGATTTTCAGTGAAGTATCACCGCGACCACATGATACAGGTCTGGTGACATTGATCTCTCAAGATCTGTCTGAATTTGCATTGCATGCGCGGGCTATTTTAGATTTGCCCATTCCTGTTGTTAATAAAACAGTTAAACAAAACGGAGCAAGTGCATCATCGGTTATTTTAGTATCCGGTGAGAGTCAAAACGTTTGTTTTGGCAATTTAGAAAAAGCATTGTCGATTCCTAATACTCAGCTGCGTTTATTTGGCAAACCGGAAGTGTCGGGTACGCGCCGCATGGGAGTGGCATTAGCCATGGGTGAAAGCATTGATGCGGCAAAAGCCACAGCCATTGAATGCTCGGGTGCGGTTAAAGTCACGCTATAGATGTGAAGGGTGTATTAGCGCCGTGGGCGCGTAATACACCACTTGCTACAATTTAATTTAAACACTTGGTGTATTACGAAATTCGCTTAGGCTCATTTCTAATACACCCTACATAATAAGCATTTAAAAAATGCTTATTTCATAAAGCCGATACTTACAATTCCCAGCACCACAATGGCTCCGCCAATCAATTGCGTGCCATTCAATAACTGACCTAAAAACCCATACGCTAAAAACAGTGACGCCACAGGTTCAAAGTTCAAAATGGGTGAGTTACGGGCCATATCCAATTTGTGCGCTAAAACAAATAATAATGTAATGGCAATGCCGTAAAAAATAGAAAGGCTTAATAAACCATACCAGCCAGTATTATTGTGCGGTAAAGACAAACCATCTGGCACAACACTTAGCGCACCCACAATAATTACCACCACTAAAACACCGGTCATGGTGTAGGTGCTGCGCACTGAACCAGGCAGATCGGCCAAATAGTATTGAGTAATCCACATGGTGGCGGCTAGCAACACAGCTGAAAACCACGCAAAAAATACCCCCAGCAGCCAGCTTGTTTCTAATTCGATACTGGTATCAATATCCAGCACTAAAAATAAGCCCACTAAAATCAACGCCAGCATAAATAAAACAGGCAACTTAGGCTGACTTCTGCCCAATGCCCAGCTGGCAAGAATAAACATCATGGGCCAGGTATTCACTAATAATAAGGCCATGGGCACAGGGATAAGCGTAATGGCGCTGTACAAAAATAAACTTTGAAACGCAATGAGCAGCCCAAGGGCAATTTGCCATTTACGTAAATGCTTGGGGATATAAAGAGACGACTTGTATAAAACGACAATGACCAGCATAAATAACAAGGACATAAGCCCGCGAGCCAGAACGGCTAAAATTAAGCCTGTGCCATTATCAAATGCAAAACGTGCCGCTATATGATTGCTTGCAAATAAAGCCGCACTGATTAATAAAATAATAATAATCAGTGGGCGAGGTAATGTGTTAATAATAAACAGCCTTTAAAAAGGGAGAGTGAAGTTTATAACTTCACTTTGGCATTGTACGGAAAGCGGAAGTGAAGCATGGCGTAGTTCTCGGTCATGCGCCCAAGGTATTCGCCATTGGATAGCTCATCTTCAATGTGCCACGTGTGGTTTTGGCCTAGCTCCAGTTCGAAGTAGCGAAAAGGTTTAAGGGTGAGGGCATAACCTGCAACCGCCCCTAGGCTAATAAAATGGTGCTCATCGAAGAGATCGGTTTCCATGTATAGGTAAGTTAGTCTGGCTCCAATGTGGCCACCCACGGATAAAAACGTAGGGCCAGCGCTGACTGCTAGATCAGGGCCAAGGTTTAAACCGAATACTTTGTCGCTGCCATCTTCAGAGCGGGTAAAAAAGATGCTGTCAGGCAGTGGCAAAGGACTATAAGTAACCTCGGTGCTTTGCAGCCATTTTGGCGCGTTTTTAGGTAACTTATGTTTGATGGATTTAAGTGTGTCGGCTTCAATGGTACCGGCAAGAAAAGGTTTAAACACATACACGTTTTGATCATTGGATGTAATATCCACATGGCTTTTTAAACGGCCAAAGCCCAAACCTAAGTCGATCAAGACAGGGACTTCCATTTCTTCTTTTTCCGCGCCTAAACTAATTGTGCTTAGGCTAAGTAAAAAAATGCAGGCCCATATTAAGCTGATCACTTTCATTATTTAAGTCCTTTTAAATTAACGTGTGAATAGGTGTGGCTATTTTTTTACGGCTTTAATGATTTTAGCCGACGCGATGGTATTGGCGCGCATTTTTAAAATCTCAATTCGGTAGCCATCAATCTTTAAACAGATGTTGCTATCAGGAATGGATTCTAAATGTTCGATGATCAAACCGCTGAATGTTTTAGGCCCATCAATGGCTAAATCAAACTCTAGAGTTTTGTTTAGTTCGCGCAAGTTAGTGGTGCCATCAACAATATAGCTGCCGTCTTCTTGCGGGGTAATGTCTTGGCTGGTGGATGCCATGTCCGAGGTAAACTCACCCACTATCTCTTCTAAAATATCTTCTAAGGTGGCGATGCCTTGAACATTGCCATACTCATCAACAACGATGGCAATACGGCGCTGCTCGGTTTGAAAGTTAAATAACTGGTTATGCAATTGCGCGGTTTCTGGCACAAAATACGGCTCACGGGTCACTTGTAAAAGCTCGGCTTTATTAAAGCTTTCTTGCGATAACACTTTTGCGGCGTTGCGCATGTGCAACATGCCAATAATGTTATTGATGTTACCTTTCCAAACCGGCAAACGAGTGTGTTGGCTAGTGCGCAGGGTGTTTTCAATGTCGCGTAAATCGTCATCTAAATCGATGCCCACAATTTCGTTACGCGGCACCATAATATCGTTCACGCGCACGGTTTCTAAATCTAAAATAGACAACAGCATTTGCTGACGTTTAGCGGGAATCACTGAGCCTGCTTCATGCACAAGGGTGCGAAACTCTTCTGTGCTTAGGTGATCTTTATTATCTTGATTTAAATCTAAACGGGTTAGGCCAATTAAAAAGTTAGTGATTAAGTTTACCACGTAGACAAATGGCATCAACAAAATAAGTAATGGCTTTAATAAAAAACTGGCCGGAAACGCAATCTTTTCAGGGTGGTTAGCGGCAATGGTTTTAGGGGTTACTTCGGCGAATATTAGAATCACCAAGGTTAATAAAATAGTGGCAATGGAGACACCCAGTTCAGGGTTATCTACCCAAATACGTTGAGCAATGATGGTGGCAATAGACGCTGCTGCAATGTTAACAAAGTTGTTACCAATTAAGATCACACCGATTAGTCGATCAGTACGGGCCAGCAAGTTAGATGCGCGTTTGGCACCGCCATGGCCTTGTTTTACTAGGTGACGCAGACGATAGCGGTTAAGCGACATCATGCTGGTTTCAGAGCTGGAGAAAAATGCAGAAAAGATAATCAAAAAGAAAAGCGCTGAAAATAACAGGCTTAAAGGTATGTCGCTCACTTAGGTCTCTCAAGTAGTGTGATTCGAGGCTTCACGATTGATATTTTACTCTCATGCGGCGTTAAAAACACGCTAAAAAATACTCATTTAGTAAACTAAACTCCGTTTTTTTAGCGTATTTTAGCCTTGCCTGAAAGCAAAATCTCGGCTCGTGTATTACTTCAGTTTAGATTGAAACAGCTGCTCTAAACTTTATTTAAGATCAGTTCTAAAACCAGTTTGCTACCAAAGTAAGCAATGACTAAAAAGCCGGTGCCTAATAAGGTCCATTTGCCGGCCACATTACCACGCCAGCCAAAACGCCAGTGGGCAAATAATAAAAAGCTAAAAGTGGCCCATGCCATTAAGGTAAAGGCTGTTTTATGTGCAAGATGTTGGGCAAATAAATCGTTTAAAAAGATAAACCCAGAACCAATGGCCAATGTTAATAACAAGGTGCCAATGCCCAATAATTCGAACAGCAAGCGGTCCATGGTTTGTAGCGGTGGCAAAATGCTGATGATGCCGCCCATGTGTTTGTGTTTTAACTGACGATTTTGCAACATCAATAATATCGCTTGAAACGCCGCAATGGTTAATACGCTGTAGGCCACAATGGATAAAATTACGTGGGTTAATAACCCGCCGTCGGCCAAAATCATAAAGCGCCCGTCAGCGGGAATAAACGTGGCACAGGCTAAAATCACTGCGCTCATGGGGAAAATACCCAGCAATAGGTTTTCCACAGGTTTTTTAATGGCGCTGATTAAAATTAAGCAGCTGATCACCAGGCTAATTAAAGAGCCCACATTAAAAAAGCCTAAGTCCACATAGCTGGCACCAGCAATGCCGCTAAACCAACTAATGGCGTGGCAGCTCACCGCTGCACCCCCGATGGCCAGTGTCTTTGTACGATCAAAACTCTTTTTGCCAATATTCAAAAACTGGCGGGTACAGCTTACAATGTAAAAAATAATGGCAAATATTGCGAACAATGTGACCATGATTAGGCTAGGTTCCTGGCAAAAGCTTGATTGTTATTATGCGACTCAATATGTGTCTAATACACAGTTTACCGTTATTAGAGTGAGTTATTAATCGCTTAGCTATATAATGCTGGCCAATTGTGCACACTGTGGCGACATATGTATAGAGCTAGGCAAGGCTCATCAGAGTTAGTCGCGCAGCCACAGATAAACAAAGAGACGTTTTTAGCATGTTTGATAATCTGCAAGACCGCTTAAATGGGGCGTTACAAGCCATAAGCGGCAAAGCCAAAATTAGTGAAGACAACATCAAAGGGACCTTGCGTGAAGTGCGCATGGCCTTATTAGAAGCCGATGTTGCCTTGCCTGTAGTGAAAGCATTTACTAACCAGGTGAAAGAACGCGCGGTGGGCAGCGAAGTATTAAAAAGCTTAAGCCCAGGCCAAGCCTTCTTAAAAATCGTACACGAAGAACTGCAAGCGGTAATGGGCGAGGCCAACGAAGGCCTAAACCTAAACGCACAGCCACCGGCCATCATTCTAATGGCGGGCTTACAAGGTGCGGGTAAAACCACCACGGTTGCTAAGTTAGCGCGCTACCTGCAAGAACGTGAAAAGAAAAAAGTCATGGTGGTATCGGCGGATGTATATCGTCCAGCGGCCATCAAACAGCTAGAAACCCTAGCCACAGAAGTGGGCGCACAGTTTTTCCCGTCCGACACGTCTCAAAAGCCAATCAAAATTGCACAAGCGGCCATTAAAGAAGCAAAAAGCCAATTTGCTGATGTATTGATCGTGGATACCGCAGGTCGTTTAGCCATCGATGATGAAATGATGGGCGAGATCAAAGACCTGCACAAAGCTATCGACCCAGTAGAAACCTTGTTTGTGGTTGATGCCATGACAGGTCAAGATGCCGCCAATACAGCAAAAGCCTTTAACGAAGCACTGCCATTAACTGGTGTGGTACTGACCAAAGCCGATGGTGATGCCCGAGGGGGGGCCGCGTTATCTGTGCGTCACATTACCGGTAAGCCGCTTAAATTTATGGGTATGGGTGAAAAAACCGATGCTCTTGAGCCTTTCCACCCTGATCGTGTGGCCTCTCGAATTCTAGACATGGGTGATGTCTTAACCCTAATCGAAGAAGTTGAGCGTAAGGTTGATAAGAAAAAAGCCGAAAAACTGGCTAAAAAGATGCAAAAAGGCAAAGGCTTTGACCTTGCCGACTTTAAAGACCAGCTCATGCAAATGAAAAACATGGGCGGCCTAATGGGCATGATGGATAAGCTGCCGGGCATGGGCAACATGGGTACACAAGCCGGACAAATGGACGTAGCTGAAAAACAGCTGGGTCAGACCGAAGCCATTATTAACTCAATGACGCCCCTTGAGCGTCACTTCCCAGACAAAATCAACGGCAGCCGTAAAAAGCGTATTGCTGCGGGTTCGGGTACCACTATTCAAGACATTAACCGCGTATTAAAGCAGCACAAACAAATGGCCAAGATGATGAAAAAAATGTCTGGCAAAGGCGGCATGCGCAAAATGATGGGCGCCATGAAAGGCATGCCGGGTATGGGTGGTCCAGGTGGCGGCGGTGGAATGCCAGGCGGTGGTTTACCACCAGGTATGGGTGGTGGCGGTGGCGGCTTCCCGTTCAAATAGGTCTAGCAAGCTAGCTTCTATATATAAATAGAAACAAAAAAGCCCAAACAGAAGTGTTTGGGCTTTTTTATGCCCAAGGATGGGCGGGCCACTCTCGAACATCCTGCCCTTCATGGCATTTGTATTTCCTATACATCATATAGCGCAAGGAGACATGGATGTCGTTGTGCATATGCCCAAGGATGGGCGGGCCACTCTCGAACATCCAGCCCTTCATGGCATTTGTATTTCCTATACATCATATAGCGCAGGAGACAGGAATGTTGGTGCGCATGTTGGATGTGCCATCCAAAGTTTTTAGCGCGATTCAATCATCATCTTGCATAGGAATAGAGTACTGACCTGAATTAAGCCCAGATACTCTATCGGCAATACTGGATTTTTCGATGCTTGATAACTCAACCGAGTCGCTATCAGGTGAGAAAATGAATTCATCCTTTGCAGTATCAAATTTTATTTTTCCAAGAATACTGCCGCTATCATTAATGCAATCAAGCGCTTGCTGAGCTGCCCAGAACAACACCATCTGAAACCCCTTTTCTAAAAATATCTTTATGTGGATGATAAACGTAGGGAGTATTTGACTCAACGTTGTAATTCGCTACTTTCGGTGCAGAATGTGACTTCTTGACTGTTTGTTAGTCAGTTTTCTTGGCCATATTCGAAAGCTTTATTTTTACTAACAGACCAAATCCAGTAATCAGTAACACAAAGAAAAACATCGTAAAACTGCTTTTAAGAAGAGTAAATGTACTTGCCATTTTAACTGTTTCTACTTGTAATTCAGGGAATGAAAGGATCATTTTTATGATGAATATATTTTCAATATAATCAAATACACCAGCCAAGAATGGTATCAGCGCAGAAAAGTAAACTTTTGAATTTGTATTAACTGTTTTAGCAATAATCCAAATTAACAATAATGTATAAGTAATAGAAAACAAACCTGGATATACAAAGTCTAATGGTAGTTGGGTAGATAAATATAGCTCTCGCCCTTCAGTCCCCAATTCATTAAGTAATTCATAAGCATAGTTAAAAGAATAGCCAGTAGGGGATAAATCAAATATGGGTAAATGAGGTGCATATGCTGCCACGGCAGGAATAGAGTATGAGAGCATTGTCAAATACACGGTCATGGTTAGCACAAACAGAAAAATAATTATCTTTCCTGTTGAATACCTTTTCATGAAATTAATTAGGTTTATCATTTTAAGCTATTCCTTAATGGTTGGCTTATGTTAGTCGGCGTCGTCTAAGTTTAATCGTTTATAATTCGCGAGATTATTACGGTTATGTTATTGAATAATCTGCCTATCACATCTAATTAAATATTCTTCCACAAAGCCTATTCTAGAAATCTGCCGACCTGTTTAATATTAAAAATTAAACTAAAGCGTATGCAAATAACGAATCACACCATAAGCCAATACAGACACCACAATCCAAGCGAGATTTAAGATAAGTGGGCGTGGTTTTACTTCAATACTCCAGTCCGCTTTTAGCAGCATGAATGTGGCGTACAAGCCAAACGAGCCAAATAATAAAACCGATTTTAAATGGCCGTTACTCCAAAGATGGGCAATGGCCCATAACAAGGTGCCAATCATCATGGGGTGTTTTACCGCTTTGCCCCAGCTGGTGGGAAAGTCAGCGCCTACTAATAAAAAAGCGGCCGGTACCATTAAGGCAAAGGTAACTAATTGTGAAGCGGGTAAGGGTGACCATAACCAAACATAGGGGGCATAGATGTAACCATAAATCATTAGGCCCATACCGATAGCGGCAATCAGTGCGTAACCTATTTTATAAGGGATATTACCAAAGCGGGTTATCAGGTTTTCGCGCTGTTGTGGAAAGATAGGTTTTAAACTGTGCACACCAAAAAACAGTGCGATCCCTAGGATGATGATTTCCATAAACGTTCCTTGTATATGTGGTTGTTGTAAGGCTTAGGTTATTCAATAGCCTTTAACAATGACATACTCAGAATCGGGTTGCACTGTTCCAATTGTATTTATAATCGACGCTTCAATATCGTTTTTTATGGCGTGTCCGCCAGTTGCCCCATAAAGTTTTTAAAATGCGCGACGGATAACATTGGTACTTCTTCCATGGGCAGGTGGCCCACTTTTTTATAGGTGTGCAGGTACGAGTGTTTAATATCTTGTTTAAAGCGACGGGCGTTGGCCACAGGGAAATACATATCGTCTTCGCCCCATAAAATTAATGTGGGCTGGCTAATATTTTTTATCTGCTGGCTATCTTTATCCAAGCGGGCTTTCACACGTTTAGGAAACGCAGCGGCGTTACCTGGGTATTGGGATAGATCAAAATAACGATCCACAACCTTATCTGTGACAATCTCTTTATTAAAATACACCTCTTTTAAACCGTGCACATACATAAAGCGCGCCGAGACAAATGGCATTAGCTTGTCTATCACTGGCCACTGGGCCATTTCAATACCTGGTGGCCAAGAGGCTTGTGGATAAGCCAGAGCATTTAACAACGTAAGTGAGTTAACCATGTCTGGAAAATCTAATGCGTATTGCCAAGCAATGCGTCCGCCTAGGGAGCTACCTACTAAATGGGCTTTTTGTACTTTTAGGGCGTTCATGAATAAATTCAAGAACGCCACATCGTGTGCCACTTCATAACGGTCTGATCGGTCTGGCCCGGTTAAACCAAAACCCGGTAAATCCAGACGGATCACTCTAAACTGTTCAGTTAGATGTTCTGTCCATTGATCCCATGCGTGCAATGAAGACGTGGTGCCGTGTAATAAAATAATTACAGGGCCAGTGCCTTCATCGCGGTAGTGCACACGGTTGCCATCGAGGTTGATAAATTGTGAGGCCACATTGGTGTATTTATCTTCAAGCCATTGTGCACTTGCTTTACTGTCACAGGCGCTTAATAGAATGGCCATTAAAATAATTAAAACTGCGTTAACGCTATTCACGTATCACTTTCCACTAAAATTAAGATATATTTAGCGTAAAGTCTTCTCTGTTTTAAACCTAGGTTCTACCGTAACGTTTAGCCGTCCATTGGTAACACATATGCAAAGCCACAATACAGATACCGTTTCCATGGCGGCCGCTCTTGATCTGATTGATGCATGTTTAAACGGGCAGTTAATCACCGAGCATGAACTTAAGGCCATGGACATTGCAACAGAGCAACGGGAAAACCTCACACAGCGCATACCCGAAGCCAGTTTTATTAAACTTTGGCACATACTCACTCAGCACCCACGCCGTGATATTGCGTTGTTAATTGGCCGCACAATCAACCCCAATGCAAAAGGTTTGCTGGCCAGTTGGGTGAGTCAAACAGCCTCATTAGAAGAGGCCCTTACAATATTTATAACTCACATATCTTTAATGAACCCATCTGAGCATTGGCAATTTAAACACCATAAAAAAACTTGCACACTAAGCTGTGAAATAGCCGCGGATAAAAACTATCCACAACAGGCTATAGAACGCAGCATGAGCGCCATGATCACATGGGGTAAATTATTAAGCGGCAACGGGTTTACTGTGGAACAGGTGGATTTCTGTTGTGATGCCCCCAGTTATGTGGATACGTTTATCGACACTTTTTCTTGTAATGTAAAATTTAATCAAAAACAAAACGGCATTATGTTTGCCAGTGAACTGCTAAAATTACCAGTATTAAGTAGTAACGTTTTATTACGGGACATGGTGGAAAATAAAGCCAAGCAGGCTTTGCAGCAGCTGCATGATTCAGCCTCTTTACCAGAAAAAGTAAGCGCAATCATTGTTGATTTAATGGAAAAAGAAAACGACGTGAATATTCAGGTTGTGAGTGATGGTTTATCCATGAGTCGGCAAACGTTATATCGCGGTTTAAAAAAGCATGAAACGGATTTTCAATCATTATTCAATAAGGCGCGAAAACACAAAGCCATCTTGTTAATAACTGAGGATAAAGACAGCATAGATAGGATCAGTATTAAGCTTGGCTTTAAAGATAACAGCAGCTTTTACAAAGCTTTTAAACGCTGGACAGGCCAATCCCCCAGTGATTTTAAACGTGAACAGTAATCCCCATTATTTATAGCGGTTGTTCGCATTCTAATCGAAAACTTGCATCCACCAGTATTAAACTTTACAGTGTCTATATTGGTCCACATTTATTAAAAGGTTTACCATGGAATACAGCTGCTTTAACGTTGAAATTAGTAATCACATTGCCCACGTTCAATTTAGCCGCCCCGAGCAAATGAACAGCATGAGTAAGGCGTTTTGGAAAGAGCTACCAGAATGCGTTCAAGAAATTGATGCTGCTGGGGAAGCCCGTGTCATCGTGATCTCCAGCACAGGTAAACATTTTAGCGCCGGTATGGATTTAGGCGTATTTAGCGATACTAAAGCGGTACCCATGACAGGCGACCCAATTCGCATGGCCGAGAATTTACGCCGTGTGGTTTTGCAGTTGCAGCAAAGCTTATCCTCGTTAGAAAACATCCGTATTCCTGTTTTGTCTGCCATTCACGGCGGCTGCATTGGTGGCGCGCTAGATTTAGTGTGCGCAACCGATAGTCGTTACTGCACCAACGATGCGTATTTCACCATTAAAGAAACCCAATTGGGCATGACAGCAGACGTGGGCACTTTACAGCGTTTACCAAAATTAATGCCGCAAGGTGTGGTGCGTGAACTGGCATACACCGGCCGTAAATTTACCGCACAAGAAGCCAAAGGTTTAGGTTTTGTGAATCAAGTATTTGATACACAAGAAGAACTATTAGATGGCGTAATGGCGGTAGCCAAACAAATTGCCGCCAACGCGCCGATTGCGGTAGTGGGTTGTAAAGAAATGCTTAACTACAGCCGTGATCACAGTGTGGAAGACAGCCTGAGATATATGGCCACATGGCAGGGCGGTATGTTTAGACCGAACGATATGATGAAAGCATTCGGGGCAAAAGCTCAAAGAAAAGAACCTGAATTTGAGAACGCTTGGCCAGTGAAAGAGTTGTTTGAATCTTAATGGTTTAAATACATCTGAGCATACTGGGTGCAGTCCTGTATGTTCCGTCCAAATGACATGATTAAAACGTTTGCAGCAAAAGCTCAAAGAAAAGAGCCAGAATTTGACTCTTTAATTTTCATAGGGCATGGCCAGTTAAAGAATTATTTGAGTCTTAATGATTTAAATACAACTGAGCATACTGGGTACAGCCCGGTATGTTCCGCCCAAGCGACATGATTAAAACGTTTTCAGCAAAAGCGCAAAGAAAAGAGCCAGAATTTGACTCTTTAATTTTCATAGGGCATAGCCAGTTAAAGAACTGTTCGAGTCTTAATATTCTTTGTGGGCTACACAAAAAAACGCCGTTACTTTTTCAAGTGACGGCGTTTTTGTTTATACGAAGAAAATTTAAATATTAATCTTCGTGACGTTCGTGTCTAAAGAATACACCGCCATCGCCAAACGTAGATGTGTTAAATTGAGAAGTCAGTTTTAACTCACCAATTTTCACAGCGCTGTTACGGCGATCTTTAATGTACTTATTATTAAAGTACGAAAAGATCGATGTTTTAATGGTTTTATCCGTGCCGTAAATGTCATACAACACAGTGCCTTCAGGTAATGATACTAGGTCACTGCGGAAGTCATGAGAGGCTGTTGAGAACAAAGATTTCACTTCAGGACGCGGTACAAAGTAAATTTGCGTAGGGGCTTTTTCAGAGGCCTCCACTTCACCACTTTGTGTCACTCGGGCCATTTTATCCACCATGACTTGAGTTGGTTTAGAGGTGACTAACGAAAACAATGCCGTAGTGGCAAATGTTTCGTTCACTTCTTTACTTACAAAGTTAGAAAGCTCGTTAGTAAAGAAGTTATGGTTACTGCCTTGGCCAGATAGTGTGTATAAAGCAGAAACGTTGCGTGAGTTTTTACCATCAACAAATGCTTTCCATGCAAGCCCTGGTGCAAAACCACGGTCGTTAGGATCACCGGTTACGGATAAACGTAATAAGCCACATTCAGAGCCTTTAAATATACCTGTAAACGGTTGGTTTGCTTGTGCTTCAAACGCTACGGTTGCCATGGCACCGTGGGGGTGAATAGGTTTTTCATAGCCAAGTGGTGCAACATCATCACTTAAACGAACCTTAGTCCAAAGGATGCTATCAATTAAGCCGCCAATATCGGCTTCAGGAATCGCAGGTAATTCTCCTTCAGGATATTGTGTGCGCATAGCACCGTTAACCCAAAGGTGTTGCTCTTTATCGCAAGCATTCCATTCTTTGTAATCATCGGTAATTTTCAAACCCCAAGGTTTAAAGGCGTTATCAATGCCCACAAGGCTGGTATTTAGCTCAGGGAAATGACGTTTAATCACAGTTACCATGGTTTGCTCTTCTACCCAATCAAGGCCTTCTTGGGTATACACTTCAGCTGTGTAATCTTCGGTATAAAAACGGTCGGTAATCAAACGACGTGAAGCATTTAAGATAAAGATTTGGAACGCGGTCTCGCCAAAAGCAAAGCCTTCAGGGCGCACGGTTTCAGCAAGCTGACCCACCAATGCATCAATCTGTTCGATGTCATTGTTATAAATGCGTTTCAGTTCCGCTAATGTG
>Ga0209712_10000537_pt1 | contig 33562 bp, 32 predicted proteins | sample ArcOceMetagenome_FD_187443 | JGI IMG/M metagenome (GOLD analysis project Ga0209712, IMG submission 187443) | Marine eukaryotic phytoplankton communities from Arctic Ocean - Arctic Ocean - Greenland ARC118M Metagenome (SPAdes) (version 2) | ecosystem: Environmental > Aquatic > Marine > Oceanic...
AATTACTATCTTGAAAAATAATTATTACAAAATAAAACGAAAATAGAAATCTACAATGACTTTAATTTCATTTTTAGCCTTTACCATTCTAGTGGCAGCCATTTCCTATTATTATACCAGCAACGATACCAATAAAACATCTGATGATTATTTCCTCGGAGGACGGAGCTTAACCGCTGGAGTTATCGCTGGATCATTATTATTGACCAATTTATCAACAGAACAATTAATTGGTTTAAATGGATCAGCATTTACGGAAGGTATTTTAGTGATGTGTTGGGAAACACTTGCAGCTATTGCGATGGTGGTCACCGCATTATTTCTTTTACCTCGATACCTAAAAGGAGGACTGACTACTGTTCCCCAATTTCTTGAATCTAGATATGATACCATGACTAAGACCATCGCCTCTGCTTTGTTTTTGTCTGGTTATGTAGTGGTTTTATTACCGATTGTACTTTATTCTGGAGCTCTAGCTTTTGTTTCTATGTTCGAAATTCCTGAACAATTAGGAATTTCTCATACTGCTGCCATTTGGCTTTGTGTTTGGGGAATAGGAATTATCGGATCTATCTATGCCGTTTTTGGTGGATTAAAAGCAGTTGCCATCTCTGATTCGATTAATGCTATTGGATTATTGATTGGAGGGTTACTGATTCCTATTCTTGGTTTACTTCACATTGGAGATGGATCAATTGTACAAGGAATAGATAACTTATATGAATTTGATCCTTCCAAGTTTAATGCGATTGGTGATTCTTCTGCTTCTGTTCCTTTTGCTACTATTTTTACAGGAATGATGTTGGTTCAATTATTTTATTGGGGAACCAATCAAGCAATTATCCAACGAGCTCTGGCAGCAAAAGATTTAAAAGAAGGACAAAAAGGATTATTACTTGCAGCAGGTGTGAAGATATTAGGCCCTTTAATTTTAGTACTTCCAGGAATGATTGCCTTCTATTTATTTAAAGGTCAATTAGATACTCCAGATCAAGCTTATCCTGAATTAGTGAAAGCCGTTTTACCTGCGCCTTTGGTTGGATTTTTTGCAGCAGTAATCTTTGGTGCAATCATGAGTTCATTTAATAGTGCCTTAAATAGTTCAGTTACTTTATTTGGGTTAGATATTTATAAAGAACATATCAACAAAGATGCTGATGATGAAACTGTTATCAAATATGGAAAACGATTTGGACTTTTATTAGCTTTCTTAGCTATGTTTATTGCACCATTTATCGCCAAAGCACCAAAAGGTTTATTTGGTTATTTACAAGAAATAAATGGATGTTATAGTATTCCTATTTTGACTATTATAGTTGTGGGTTATTTGACCAAACGAGTACCTGCGATTGCTGCAAAAGTAGCTATCAGTTTGGGAGCAAGTTTATATTTTATTAGTCAATTTATTCTGAAGCCTTTTGTTTTTGGTGAAGAAAGCTATCCACATTTTCTTCATGTGATGGCCATTCTTTTTGTGATGAATGTCATTATCATGTTAGTTATCGGACAACTTCAACCAAGGTCAGAAGACTTCGAATTAAAATACAGTAACGAAGTTGATATTACTCCTTACGCATATGCTAAGCAAGTAAGTTTGGCCATTTTGATCATTGTAATTTCCTCTTATGTTTACTTCTCTTAGGAACAGTTGAATAATTTTTGATTTAGAATAAAAAAAAGGGACTTTTGATAAAACATTATCGGAAGTCCCTTTTTTTATTTTACACCAAATAATTATTAAATAATGAAATCAACTAAACTGATTTTTCTTTCCCTGCTTTTTCTTTTCGCACAATTTGCCAATGCTCAAGTTGTCGAACTTTCCAAAATTGAAAAATATATTCAGAAAAAAATGCCCAATGCGACTGTCAAAAAACTAGAGGCAAAAGATCATTTCAAAGAGGTTTATGAAATAAAATTCAAACAATACTTGGATCATCAAAATCCGAAAGCGGGGACTTTCGAACATCGAATTTTTCTATCTCATACTGACAAAAAGAAGCCCATGGTTTTCGTCACGGAAGGCTACGCAGGACGACAACAAACTTATGAATTATCAAAAATATTGAATTCTAACCAACTCATTGTGGAATATCGCTTCAATGGAGAATCTCGTCCCAAAGAAATTCAATATCAATATCTCACCAACGATCAAGCAATGGATGACTTGCATCGAATTAGAAAGTTGTTTAAACATTTTTATAAAAAAGAATGGGTGAGCACAGGGATCAGCAAAGGCGGAACGACGACTTTAATTTATAAAAGTAAATACCCAAAAGATGTTTGCGTGGCAGTTCCCTATGTTGCGCCTTTGGCATTCGCACAAGAAGATTCTCGAACAGATGTGCATCAAAAAGTAACTGGAACGGAAGCATGTCGAAATAAATTAATCGCAATGCAAAGAAATATGTTGGAGCGAAGAGCAGAACTCATTCCAATGATTGAAAATTATGCGACGGAGAAATCACAAACATTTTCTATCGGAACAGAGGCTGTTTTAGAATATGCGGCGTTGGAATTACCTTTTGCTTTTTGGCAATGGGGTGGAGATTGTGAAAAAATTCCAACTGCAAAATCTAGTGCAAAAGAGATTTTTAATTATATCGAAAAAATCGTGAGTTGGGGTTTTTATTCAGATAAGTCAATTGAATATTTTGCGCCAGCGTTTTATCAATTTATGACGGAGTTGGGGTATTATGGTTTTCCAACGGAGAATGTCAAAGACTTACTTCAAGTGGTAAAAAATCCTACTAATCGAATCTTTGGTCCAAAAAATGTGGACTTAACTTATAAACCATATTTGCAAGAGGTGAATGACTTTTTGATGAAAAAAGGAAAACGTGTTTTATATATTTATGGAGGCATTGATACTTGGACTGCTTGTGGAGTTACACCTAATCCAGATACTGATGCGCTGAGAATGACTTTGGAAGGTGGACCGCACACGACTCGAATTAAGAATTTTTCGAAAGAAGATCAACAGAAGATTTATGATAAATTGGATGATTGGTTGAAGGCGAAGGTGATGCCGCTGAAGAATTGATTTTTATAAATCATTACCCTGAAAAGCCTTGAGTAATATACTCAAGGCTTTTTTTGTTTTACGAACTTCAATTTCTATCTTTGAGATAACAACGTAAAAAAAATAACAGCAAGAAGTGACTTTCACTTTCACTTTCACTTTCACTTTCACTTTCACTTTCACTTTCACTTTCACTTCTTGAAAGAGACAACCTAAATTAACAATCGACTAAATGAATTGATTTCATTTGGCACTAAAAATCTATGTTAATTTATTAATCAAAAAATAAACGCCATGCTTGGAAAATCCAAAACACGAACTGAAATAGCAAATGAATATGGGATAGATAGAAAAACTCTTTACAATTGGTTAAAAACGGAGGGAATTGAATTAAAAAAGCGAAGATTATTAGCTCCGAAGAAACAAGAACAAATTTATCGTACTTATGGAATACCTTCATTTATTGCAAAGGATGAACGAGATTATTATAAAGAATTATTTGCAAGTGTATAGTTCCCCATTGTTACTCATCATTCCTCAATATTCCCCAAAAGAATTTGGAGCTGGAATCTACCTTTGTTTTGATAAAAAGATTGTATTAGAACAATTTTTATCAAGTTGGTTATTATTAAAAACAGCAAAAGTATTTTTAAGGAACAAAACAAAAAAGCCTTTTATAATGAAGGAAAAGAATACATTTAATATCTGTTTCTAATAACTATACTTTCATTTGTAACTATGATAATTACCAACGGGAGATTCACATCTGACTTATTAATTTAAGTTATTAACTTAAGCATTTTGTAGTAAAGTTAGCTCCTAAAAGAATGTGGATACGTTTTAATTATTTTAAATTATAATGATGAAACAGTTTAAAATTTTCTTTTTTTCATTGCTCAGTTTGTTAATTTCAATTCAATTCAATTATTTAGTCAAATTGAAGTGACTAAAATTAAAACAACAAATGGAGAAGTTAGTATTCGAGAAACTGATGTTCATGTTCCTGTTAATGATATTTCTTCGTCTCCATGGGATGAACTTGCATGTTTAGAAGATCCTGATAGTGATTCGAATGATGTCTATGGTGGAATACTTGGAAAGGATGCAAACAAACTCAGAACCATTCCATATACTACTGATAACGCTTCTGGGAATTCAACAAATAATCATACATTTTGGTTTAGTTTTGGGTGTTGTGGTGATGCATTTTGTGTTGATGATAATAATGGGGGATCTTTTACTTCAGGTGATGGAGCTTTAAGAATGCCTGACGTTAATACAGGTTATGATACTTGGGTTTGGGTAGATTTTTTAACACAATGTGAAGATTGTCAGAGTGGTGCATTTCCTGGGCAAGGTATATGGCATAAATGGGAAATGGAATATGATGCATTTGAGTTGGATAATGCTGTGTCTGGTGCTCTTTTCCCTGATTTTGTAGATATAGGAGTCATGGAAGTTGTTGATTGTTTTCAAGAATCTCAATATGGTTGTGATGCTGGAGAAGAGAGTTAAAATAAATATTTTTAAATTTAAAACGATTAGAAAAATGAATAATATAAAGACATTAATAATAGTTATTATTTTCTCATTTCTTGCATTTGGTTGTAAAGACAAGGAAGAAGATTTGAATCAAGGAACTTTTTCTAAAGTTGTTGATATTTCTTTGCATGAAAACTTAAACAATGAATTAGGGATATATTCAGGACGTTACATCGGTCATAATAGTAATGTAAATATCGCTTATACGAAAACTACTAGTATAGATAATAGTAGTAAAGGATCAGGAAGAATTACGGTATGGAGTTTAGAGGGCCTTGAATCAGGAAATGTAACTAATGTAAATGGAGGTGATTATTATGTAAATGATATTCATTTTAAACATAACGGACTTGGTTATGTTTCTGAACAATTATTAGGAAGTAATAACTTACTTGATTTCAACAAAATAAATGGTTTTATAGAAGATGAAGTTATAGGAAAAAAAATAAAGATTAAAAATGAATTAAATAATGAAATCCAGTTTGATGAAGAATTTTATGTGCCAGAACAAATTCATTTATCAGGTTCGATAGAAAACCTAATTGAAGGAACAGCATACAGGAGAATGGATAAAAATAATTTCACTTTTGGATTTAATAGAGATGAAAAAAATGAACATGGTATTTTAATTACATTGAAGTATCGTGGTGAATCTTACGGAATGACAATGGATGATATACAGAATTTGTCAGGTAATACGGAAGTGTCTCGTGCTGTTCATTTAAAAGAAGAATCTACAGGAGATATTACCATTCCAAAGGAATTATTTACAGGCATTCCTTCCAATGCTATCGTGACGATGCATATAACAAGAGGGAGTGGGAAATTATTTGAAAAAGAAGGAAAACAATCTTTTATAAGAGCTTCTACATCTGAACAAATTAGAGTTGTTTTAGATTAACCTATCAGTAGTTACAAAAAAAAAACGATTCTCTTAATATAAGAGAATCGTTTTTTTTATCACAATATTATAATTTCTATTCCTACAAATCGAATTTAATTCCTTGAGCCAAAGGCAACTCGCTACCGTAATTAATCGTATTCGTTTGCCGTCGCATGTAAGCTTTCCATGCATCAGATCCACTTTCACGTCCTCCACCAGTTTCTTTTTCACCACCAAAAGCACCGCCGATTTCAGCGCCACTTGTTCCAATATTTATATTGGCGATTCCACAATCAGAACCTGCAGTTGAAAGGAATTGTTCCGCTTCTTTTACAGAATCTGTAATGATCGCTGAAGACAACCCTTGAGGTACATTATTTTGCATCGCAATCGCTTCATCCAATGTTTTATATTTCATGATATATAAAATTGGAGCAAACGTTTCATGCTGTACGATTTCGAAATGGTTTTCTACTTCTGCAATCGCAGGTTTTACGTAGCAACCACTTTTATATTCTTTTCCTTCCAAAACTCCTCCAGCAACTATTATTTTTCCACCTTCTTCTTTCACTCTTCTCAAAGTTTCAGAATATGCTTCTACCGCATCAGTATCAATTAATGGACCAACGTGATTTTTAGCACTTAAAGGATTTCCAATTTTGATTTGCTTGTATGCCTTCATGATTTTATTTTTCACCGTGTCATAAACACTTTCGTGAATAATCAATCGTCGAGTCGAAGTACATCTTTGTCCAGCAGTTCCAACTGCTCCAAAAACAGCACCTGGTAAAACTAAGTTCATATCTGCACTTGGAGTAATGATGATCGCATTATTTCCACCTAATTCCAAAATCGTTCTACCCAATCGACCTGCCACTTCTGCGTTCACAATTTTCCCCATTCGAGTACTTCCTGTTGCAGAAATTAAAGGTACACGTTTGTCCTTAGTCATGTATTCACCCACTTTATAATCTCCATTAATCAAGCAAGAAACTCCTTCAGGAACTTTATTTGCTTTCAAAACTTTATGGAAAATATTCTGACAAGCTACTCCACACAATGGTGCTTTCTCAGAAGGTTTCCAAACACAAACATCTCCACAAACCATCGCTAACATCGAATTCCAAGACCAAACAGCAACTGGAAAATTGAATGCTGAAATAATTCCAACAATTCCAAGGGCATGCCATTGCTCATACATTCTATGATTAGGTCGCTCAGAGTCCATCGTCAATCCATATAATTGTCGAGACAATCCAACTGCAAAATCACAAATATCAATCATCTCTTGCACCTCTCCATAACCTTCTTGCAGGCTTTTTCCCATTTCGTAAGAAACCAATTTCCCCAGCGCATCTTTGTTCTCTCGAAGTGCTTCTCCATATTGTCTAACAATTTCTCCACGCTTTGGCGAAGGCATTGTTCGCCAAGTTGCATATGCTTTTTGCGAAGTTTTGATCACTCGCTCATAATCTGCTTTTGTAGTTACACCTACACTACCGATATATGCTCCATCAACTGGAGAATAAGATTCGATATATTCTTTTGAAGCAAAGGATTTTTGTCCAGTGCTGGTTCCGTTATTTTTGGCTTTAAGACCTAGTTTTTTTAAAAAATCTTTTTTCATTTTTTACGATTTAGAATTTCTCATCAATTATGAGAAATAACACTTTGGTTAGATAAATATTAAATTGGCTGCAAAATTAGGAAAATTTTACTTGAAAAAAATTTTACGAAAAAGATTAAAAAAAGGTACGACTAGAAATGTCTTTTAGAATAGATTCATTCTCTAAATAAGATTAGAGAGAGTGGTTTATTTATTTCCTTTTTACTACCTTTTGGCTAGAACTATCTTTTTATTGTATTTTGAGTCTTCCTATATTTATCCCTCACCGTATTTAAGTTTTTTAGATCGGTAAAAGCATCTGCTTTGAAAATGCTTTTTTTTCAATAGAATTTGTATTTTCGCACCCGAAAATTATAACCTATTTTTATTTTTTAATAAAAACCTACATAATGAAGTTAGATGATTTAGTAGCCGTAAGTGGAATGTCAGGCGTATTCAAATTAGCTGCCAATAGAGATAATGGTCTAATTATAGAAGATTTGGATAATGGCAAAAGAAAATTTGCCCCAGCAAGAAAACATCAATTCACTCCTTTAGCAAGTATTGGAATCTTTACGCTTGAAGATTCGACTGAATTGAAAATTATATTTAGAACGATGATTGAGCAAATGGAAACTAACCCAGTTCCCGCTGCCAATAGTTCTTCTAAAGATTTACATACTTATTTTAGAAAAATTTTGGCTGATTACGATGAGGACAAAGTGCACACAAGTGATATCAAAAAAGTAATCAAATGGTTCAATTTCTTGAATGAAAGATCTTTGATTGATATGGAAGATGAGCCAGAAGTAACCGAAGAGAAATCTGAGGAAGAAGAATAGAAATCTGTAGAAGAAATGCTAAACTATAATCGATGAAATTCATCATTTCTAGTTCAGCATTTCTTCAACCCCCTTTTTGAAAACAACACCTTTACACTAAATGAACAACTCAACACACCCTAATTCTAGGCAACGTATGTACTTGCCTAATGAATTCAAAATTACTGTTTGGTCCAAAATGAGACCTTATTGTCATGAATTACTTCGAAGAGAAATTCAGTCTGCAGAAGATTTAGAAAAATGGATTTTGGATCAAAATGAATTGACTCAAGTGATTCAGAATGAATTTGATTCAAGACAAAAAAATCATTTTATTCATCATACCGAAGATGAGCGAACAGCTGAACTTTACGAGTATGCTGTTCAAGAATTATTTCCCAAAATTACTCTATTTGAAAAACAATTAAATGAAAAACTATCGACGTCTAAATTCGCTTCGATGATTTCAGATGATGAAAGTTTAATTTATTTACGAAAAAAATAAGTAACTGATGAGTGCAAAGTTTCCAGCAGGCATCGTTTAGCGTTCACAGTTCAAATAAATATTATGTACAAAGGAAAGAAAGTGATTGTCGTTCTACCTGCTTATAATGCAGCATTGACCTTAGAAAAAACTTACAAAGAAATTCCCTTTCCATTAGTGGATGAGGTGATTCTTTGTGATGATGCCAGTAAAGATAATACGTCAGAATTAGGTCGACAGATTGGTATCAAACATATCATTCGTCATGAAAAAAATAAAGGCTACGGAGGTAATCAAAAATCTCTTTATAATAAAGCTTTGGAGCTCGGTGGAGACATCGTAATCATGCTTCACCCTGATTACCAGTACACTCCGATGTTGATTCCAGCAATGGTCAATATTATTGGAGATGATTTGTACCCTGTTGTTTTGGGTTCCAGAATTTTGGGAAAAGGAGCGTTGAAAGGAGGAATGCCGCTGTACAAATATATCGCGAATCGCTTGTTGACTTTCACTCAAAATATGTTGGTCAATTATAAATTATCAGAGTATCATACCGGTTATCGATCTTTCAGCCGAGAGGTTTTGGAAGGCATTAATTTCAATGGAAATGATGATGATTTTGTATTTGATAATGAAATGTTATCGCAGATAATTTATGCAGGTTTTGACATTGCAGAAGTAACTTGTCCGACCAAATATTTTGATGAAGCTTCTTCGATTAACTTTCAGCGAAGTGCAAAATATGGAATGGGAGTTTTAAGAGTTTCGTTGGGACACTTTTTCCAGCGGATGGGATTAGTTAAAATGGAGATGTATAAAAAACCTGGGAAGAATTAAACAGGCAGTCCGTTGACTAGATAATCAGGACTTTAACTTCATAGATTGATTTTTATTTAAAAGTCAATCTATGATTTCGACTCCTGCTCAATAAGATCAAAAGCTTTTCTACCAATAAAAATTGCAGCTAAAACGAGGGTATAAGTAAGTGTGGCTGTCATATGCAGGCTTCAAATTTAGTTAGGTAAAATAAATGAATTCCTTTAAACTATCGTAAATCTACCGTAAAATTGGTATTACTTCTCAGCGATTATTTCACCTCAAATGTAATATGCCGACAAATCTAAACATTAACCAACAGGAATTAAAATCCTACCTCGATTCTTGCGTAAAAAAATTCAATACACCTGACTTTATTGAAAACGATCCGATCTCGATTCCTCACCAATTTTCTCAAAAACAAGATATTGAAATCATGGGTTTTTGGGTCTCTATGCTGGCTTGGGGGCAACGAAAAACAATCATTAATAAAGCGAATGAATTGATCGAATTAATGGATGGTGCACCCTACGATTTTATTTTAAATCATGAGGAAACAGATCGAAAAGCTTTTTTAAATTTTAAGCATCGAACTTTTCAAGCGATTGATACCCTTTACTTTTTAACGTTTTTTCAAGATTTTTATAAAAAAAACGAATCGCTTGAAAGTGCATTTTCCAATCACCTTACTCCTAAAAGTAAAAATATTGAGCCTGCACTAAAAGGTTTTCATGAACAGTTTTTTTCTCTTCCTGATGCACCTCACCGAACTCGAAAACATGTTTCCACACCTATTCGAAATTCTGCTTGCAAACGATTGAATATGTTCCTTCGCTGGATGGTTCGGAAAGATAAGAAAGGGGTTGATTTTGGGATTTGGAAAAAAATAAAACCAGCGCAATTATTGATGCCTTTGGATGTGCATGTAGATAGGGTAGCGAGGAGATTAAATCTTTTGGAGCGGAAGCAAACCGATTGGAAATCGGTCATTGAGTTGACGAATAACTTAAAACAGTTTGATCCGAAAGATCCGGTAAAGTATGATTTTGCTTTGTTTGGAATGGGGGTTTTGGAGAAGGACCAATTCAGATGAAGCTTTATTTCATCTCATATTCCACTCGCAAAAAATCATTCAATTGCTGAATGTCCACCACTCCAATTAAATTTTCATTTTCAAAAACTGGAAGAATTCGTAATTCTTGCTTCATTAGTTTTTTATAAAAAATATGGAGCGAATCACTCGGAGAAATTGTTTCTTTGACTTGCGAAATATATTCTTCGACTTCATGATTTTCATGTAAATCCGTCGGAATACTTTTCGCCACTTCTACTATTTTGGATTGAGAAAAAACACCTGCAATTGTTCCATCCTCATTTTTTACTAAAAAATCTTTTTCCAAACCTCGTTTCAATATTTCCAATGCATGAGCGATGTGATCATTTTTTCTAAAAATATTCACGGGTTGACGAATCAATTCTGAGATAAAATGTTTTTTCAAAATCTCTTCAAATTTCACCATTCGATATTCTTGCCTTGCCATAAAAAACATAAATGCACTCGACAAGATAAAAAGAGGAATCAAATAAAATGACATTCGAGGTGGAACAAAAAAGTAAGCTAAAATCACTAACAAAATTGCCATCCCTTGTCCTAAATAAGTCGTGATTAAAGTTGCTCGTCGTCTCCCCAAACTTGGAGAAAGCAATGACCTAAAAATTCGCCCACCATCCATCGGGAAGGCAGGAATCAAATTAAATAGTGCTAGGAAAATATTGATCAAAAGAAATAAGGTGACAAAATTTTCAGGATTTCCAAACACTAATCTTGATGTTCCAAGGTTGGAAAGATCAATGCTCGAAGTCAACCAACCATACCCTCCAAAAATGCCCGCTAAAAGTAGATTGACCAAAGGCCCAGCAAATGCTACTACTGATTCATCAATTGGTTTCTCTGGCAGACCATCCAATCGAGCAACTCCACCCAACGGTGAAAGAATAATATCTTTTGTCTGAACACCATATCTTTTGGCAGAAAAAGCATGTCCGAATTCATGTAAAATCACACAAGCAAAAACTCCAATCATCAAAACCGCAAACCAACCTACACTTTCCCAATTCATTCCACTTCGCCTTCCTTCAATGGCCACCCAAATCAACATCAGCACGAATGACCAATGTAGTTTAACTGGAATGCCAGCAATTTTTGCGACTTGGAATGCTCCTTTCAAAGAATGAGTTTTAAGTTATCTAAATATTTATTTAAACGTGGTTTTGATGCTTTTGGTTGTTATTAAAACATTAAACTTTTCATGATTTCTCTTTAAGTATAGGATTTTCTATATAGATTCGTTTTTATGTAAGAAGGGTGTGCGTTTTTTTTTGCTAAGTTCTTGGTCACAATTAAATCACATTTATTTTGGCCTCTTTTTTCATCTTCCTTCGTTAAAAATCCTCGTCAACGTAACGGTTGCCTACGTTTTTTGCCTCGGCTGATAAAAAAATAACCTCAAAATAACTTGTGTTTAATTGTGACCAAGAACTTACTGACTTTTATGACTTTTTATGACTCTCCCAAAATGTTGATTTATTCTGTAGCTCCAAGTGGGGAAGCCATAAAATTCAGTCCAAGTCAGTAGCAAAAAAAAAGGCAACAACTCAATCGAGTCATTGCCTTTTTAAATATTTTCCAAAAAAAGAAATTATGCCTTTTCTGGCGCTCCCAAAATCGGAGCATATAAATTTCCTTTTTTAATTATCTCTCTCGAAATCACGACTCGCTGAATCTCTGAAGTTCCCTCATAAATTTGAGTAATCTTCGCATCTCTCATCAATCTTTCCACATGATATTCTTTTACAAAACCATATCCGCCATGCACTTGCACCGCTTCCACCGTATGTTTCATCGCAACTTCCGAAGCAAATACCTTTGCCATCGCAGCTGACATCGTGTAATCCATGTGCTCATCTTTCATCCACGCAGCTCGGTGAACCATCATTCGTGCAGCATCAATATCAGTTGCCATATCCGCCAATTTGAAAGCTATCGCTTGGTGTTGATTAATTGGTTTTCCAAATGCCGCTCGTTCATGAGAGTAAGCAACTGCCAACTCATATGCACCTGCTGCAATTCCAACTGCTTGCGCTGCAATTCCAATTCTTCCGCCTGTCAGAACTTTCATCGCGAATTTAAAACCGAATCCATCTTCTCCAATTCTATTTTCTTTTGGCACTTTTACATCGGTATACATAATCGTGTGAGTGTCCGAAGATCGAATGCCTAATTTATCCTCTTTCGCTCCGATTTGTACGCCCTCCCAATCTGTTTCAACGATAAATGCATTAATTCCTCGGTGTCCTTTTTCTCTATCTGTTTGTGCAATTACTAAATGGATTTTTGACGTTCCACCATTAGTGATCCAGTTTTTAGTTCCGTTAATTAAGTAATGATCACCCATGTCGATTGCAGTAGTCTGCTGACTTGTTGCATCACTTCCCGCTTCAGGTTCAGAGAGACAAAATGCACCAATCCATTCTCCCTTTGCTAATTTTGTGAGGTATTTTTGCTTTTGATTTTCTGACCCATAAGTCTCCAATCCCCAACAAACCAATGAATTATTTACAGACATGGCTACCGAACAAGAATTATCTACTTTTGAAATTTCTTCCATTGCAACGCAATAGGCAATAGTATCCATTCCGCCACCGCCATATTCTGGAGAAACCATCATTCCCATAAATCCTAACTCACCCATCATTTTGAGTTGCTCCGTTGCATGAGTCATATTGGTGTCTCTTTCGATCACACCTGGCTTTAATTCTTTTTGGGCAAAATCTCTTGCAGCTTCTTGGACTGCTAAATGTTCTTCGGTTAATTCAAAATTCATATGAGTGGATTTTTTATAGTTCTACTTTGTGGTATTTTTCCAAGTCCGTAAAAATAGCGAATTTTCGCCTTAATATCTCGATTTGATAAAAATCATCAAAGAAATTTACGCCTATCCAAAGTTTCTTAAATTAGTTTAAGATTGTTATTCACCTGTCCAATCACAAAAAATTCAATATGGTAGAAAAACCTACAAGCATAAATCCGCTGATGAATAATAAGAAATAAATAAACACTTTTAGATGTTCTAATCCTCTTCCTTCTTTCAAAATCATTTCTCTAAATCTAGGGGAAATTAATAGAAGAAAGGTTGATAAAAAAACTAAACTTAAAGCGGTTATTGCTCTGTATCCAATGGACAATTTTTCTCCAACTCTAGTAAACCCAAAAAAATCAGAAAAGAATAGCACATTCCATAAAATGATAGCACCTATTGGCAACTGATTTTTTTATTGGAAAAACTCCTTGTTTTTGTCTAACTAAAATATCTTTATTCCTAACAACAGTTTCATCATTTTGATATTACAAAAAGCCAGTTTTCCCTATTTCATCAATAACCGCTTTCGGGTTTTTAAATATCCAAAAAATAACCTTTGAACTATAGTCTTCTACTGTGTGGTTTATTTTTATTCCTTGCCCCAAAAGTGGAATTTGAGTATATGGTTCAATTGAAATAATATTGCTTGATTGAAAGATTAAATTTCCAATAATTGTTGCATTGATTTCAAGCCTATCTTTACTCACTTTCAATTTTGCCAAAGGCCATGTTGCATTTCCCATTCCAATTTTTGCCCCATCTGTCAATTTATATTGCTTCATGATTTAAATATTCACCCTTTTGATTTTAATCAAATTTAAACATCAAAAGTTATCTCCACTTCTGCTGTCGTCGGATGAGACTGACAAGTCAAAATAAATCCTTCTTCAATTTCATCATCATCCAAAGCGTAACAAGCTTCCATTTCAACTTTTCCTTTTATAATTTTTGCCATGCAAGTTGAACAAGAACCGGAGCAACAAGAGTAGGGTGGTTCATGCTTCAAATCTAGTAATGTATCTAAAATTGATTTCCCTTTTTTCATTTCCGTCTCGATAGTTTCACCATCAAGGTGAACCGTTAATTTTGCGCCATCCAACGGTACAGCTACGCCTGAGTGAGTCGTACTTTCATCACCTGAAATATTCGAAGTAAACCTCTCAGAATGAACACTCTTTTTGTCTATCCCTATTTCCAATAACGCACTTTCCACATCATCAATCATTCCTCCTGGCCCACAAACAAAGTAATGTGCTTCTTTACTTCGAGTTGGATTATCTGCTAAAAATTTCTTAACACTCAAATTATCCACTCGTCCCACTTCCCCCTGCCAAGACATTTTCGCTTTTTTAAAAATACTCCCTAACCCACCTGACTTTTCCTTTTTTGGCTGACTTAAAGTGTGACAAACCATGAACTGGTTTTGGTATTTTTGCTCCATTTCATCCAACTGATGTTTGAAAATAATACTCCCTTCATTCCTATTTCCATAAAAAAGAAATACCGTCGAAAGTGGTTCTTTTTCCAAAATAGTTTTTCCAATCGACATCAAAGGCGTGATTCCACTTCCTGCCCCAAACAAATAAAATGTTCTATTTGTTTCTTCATCCAACTGCAACGTAAACCTTCCTTGCGGCACCATTACATCTACCATATCACCTGCTTTCAAATTATTGCAAATATGATTCGATACGATTCCTTTATCTACTTTTTTGACGGTAACCGTAACTCCATTTTCCAACGGACTACTCGACATCGAATAAGCACGACGCTCTTCTTTTTCATTGATTTGAAATTTCAAGGTCAAATATTGCCCATGCGTATAATCAAATTTATCTTCTAAATCACTAGGTATTTCAAACGTAATCGACGAGGCATCACTAATCTCAGGAGTGACTTTCATTACTTTTAAACTATGAAATTGAGTACTCATTTTCTTCTATATTTTTTAAATCTAATATTAAAAATTGTGGCGCAAAGGTAATAAACCTAACCCCTTTATTGATAACCTTTTTGTCATATTATAGTTTAAAATTTGTATTTTTAATCATTACTTTTTTGACAAAATCAACTTTTTTAAATTATGAACTGGAAAGATTCAAAATATTTATTGGCTTACGTCGCTCCACTCTCCGCTTTTGTAGCTATTTATTATCAAGGTTATTGGTCCTTTGTAACGGTCGTTTTGGCATTTGCTATTATCCCTCTTTTGGATTTTTTAGTGCCCTCGTCTGAGCAAAATTTGGTTAATGAAGAGGAAGTTTCAAAGTTATCAACTGCCATTTTTGATTGGTTGTTGTATTTAAATGTTCCGATGCTTTGGATTTTAATCTGGTATTTTTTTAGTACCATTTCTGCTGGAGGTTCAGAGACTTTTGAAATTATTGGGATGACCTGGAGTGTTGGAATTATCGTCAGTACCGTAGGAATTAATGTGGCTCATGAATTGGGTCATCGAGTAAAAAAGTCAGAACAGTTGATGTCTAAAACATTATTGCTTTCCGCTTTGTACTTGCATTTTTTCATCGAACATAATCGAGGTCATCATAAAAATATTGCCACGAATGAAGATCCTGCTTCTTCTCGCTTGAACGAAAGTTTATATGCGTTTTGGGTTCGGTCTACTTTTGGAGGCTATCGAAGTGCGTGGAATTTGGAAAGGGAAAAACTAAAAAAACAAGGCGCATCTTTCTTTTCTTTGAAAAATGAAATGCTCATTTTTCAATTAATTCAAGTAGTTTATTTAGTTTCTGTTGGTTTATATTTTGGATGGTTTGTAGTTCCTTTTGCGATCATCATTGCAATTACAGGATTCCTTTTATTGGAAACCGTCAACTACATCGAGCACTATGGTTTGCGTAGGAAAAAATTGCCATCCGGTCGCTACGAAAATGTAACGATGCAGCATTCGTGGAATTCAAATCATGAGATGGGTCGAATATTTTTATATGAATTGACGCGACATTCTGATCATCATTTTAAATCGACTCGAAAATTTCAGGTACTCCGCCATTTTGATGAAAGTCCGCAATTGCCTTATGGTTATCCAGGTTCGATGTTGATTTCTTTTTTGCCTCCTCTTTGGTTTAAATTGATGAATGATAAAATCCCGATTTGAAGTGAGGGGTGTTAGTGCTTGGAGCACTACCGTATGCACACGAATGGGCTGTGTATTTTTTGCCACGAATTAGCACGAAAAAATTACTTGTGCTTTTCCTCTCGAATGAATTTCGACAAGTCGAAATCGGCGAAATTTCTCGAAATCCTTAATGCTTTGACTTTCGTAAAATCTTGCACGCACCTGACTTGTCAGATGTAATTAGTAAATACGATATAGTGGTCAAAAAATTTGTGAAATTCGTGGCAAAAAAAATTGCTACCCATTTATATTCACTCCGTAGCGCTTGAAGTGCTAACACCACTTGGTGATTAATTTTATTAAAAAAAATCCAAGTCAGTTATTTATATAAAATACTGGTTTGGATTTTTTAGTTTTGTGTTGCAATTATTAATCTTTCAGAAAAACTACATGAATCAAAAACTTTCCATTGTTATTCCTGCGTACAACGAAGCGCCGACTATTCATTTTATTTTGGATAAAATCAAGGCCGTTAAGTTAATTGGTGATTTGACAAAAGAAATTATCATCATCAATGATTTTTCTACCGATGATACGGAAGGAGCAATTCTTCGATATTCGGAAGCGAACCCTGAAATGAATATTCAATATTCTAAACATAAAATCAACAAAGGAAAAGGTGCCGCACTTCACTCAGGTATCAAAAATGCGACTGGTGAATTTTTGATTATTCAAGATGCGGATTTGGAATATGATCCTGAGGAGTATAATATTTTATTGAAACCGATGTTGGAGGATGTTGCGGATGTAGTTTATGGCTCAAGATTTATCGGAGGAAAACCTCATCGAATTTTATTTTACTGGCATTCGATCGGAAATAAATGGTTGACCAACTTGTCGAATATGATGACCAATCTGAATTTGACAGACATGGAAACTTGCTATAAATTATTTAAAACGAAAACTATCCAAAGTTTAAGTTTAAGGGAAAACCGTTTTGGTTTTGAACCTGAGGTTACTGCTAAAATTTCTAGGGTTCCGGATATTCGAATTTATGAAGTGGGGATTTCTTACTATGGAAGGTCTTATGAAGATGGGAAAAAAATTGGATGGCGAGATGGCTTCCGAGCGATTTATTGTATTATGAAATATAATACTTTTTGGAAAAAGTAATTTTACCCGTTGTTATCGTCAAAAAAAATCGAAAAAATCCCGTAGCTGCTTCCTTCTCCTAAAAAGGAGAAGTATCGAGGATGAGGTGTAATTTCATAACAATACATTTACATCATCACTCGAACTATCAAAATGATTCCAAAAATCACAAATGCGATTCCTGAAATCTTACGAACTAATAAAATGTTTTTAGGCTTCATATATTTCCGAATCACTTTTGCCAAAGAAACTTTCAACGTGTCAGTAGCGATAATCACAAAAAGTATCGCACCGAAAAATAGGAAAAATTCATTTTCACTAAATCCACTTTCTGCTAATTTCCCTGCAGCAATGACTCCCCAAAAGAAAAAAGTAAATGGATTTAAAGTATTGACCACAAATCCTTTGAGTAATAATTTGAAATAGGAAAAATTCTTTTTATTCGGCATTTCCTCCAAATCTTCTTGTATTTCTTTTTCCGAAAAAAAATCATCGCTAGGCATCGAAGGAGGTTTTGAAAAGTAAGTTCCGAGTCCAATTAAAATCAAAGCGATTCCTCCCGCAATTCCTAAAATCAAATTAAACCCATCCATTTTCACCATCGCCTGAATGTAATTTAATCCAAAATAAACTGCTACAACAAATAAAACATCACTTAAAAAAATGCCCAACGCCACCATCATTCCTGCTCGAAACCCATGCTCAATTCCTGCTTGCAGCAACGCAAACAGTATTGGCCCAGTCATTACGGCTAGCGTCAATCCAAAAAGAAATCCTTCGAGTAATGCGTTCAAATGATTTTATTTAAAAAAAACTAAATAAGAGATAAGTACAAAGTTAAATGTAAAGTAACTCTTTGAGAAATATCCAATGAGAAGTGGTCTGTGAGAAATGGGGCGGGTTGGGGGCGGCGAAAAATGAGGGAGCGGGAGCTTGCTTTGTGCTTAGCTATTTTTTCGCCTAGAATTTTTTGGTTCTTTTTTTTTCAATGAAAAAAAGAACACGCACCAAAATAAGAACAATTTTATAATTATTCTTTTCATTGACTTTTATTTCGACTTTAGAAGTAAGTGGATATTGGAAAAATTGTTCTTTTTGCATTGGCAAAAAAGAACCAAAAACCCTAGACGAAAAAAATGCTAAACACAAAGCAAGCTCCCGCTACCTCATTTTTCGCCGACCCCAACCCGCCCCGTTACTCACAGAACTCTTCTCACAGACCATTTCTCAAAGAGTTCTTTCCTATTTATCGATATTAAAGATAGTTTTTTAACTATAAACCGTAGCTACTAGTTTCCTTCTTCCTCCATAATCTCGAAATTCACACAAATAAATCCCCTGCCAAGTTCCCAAATTTAATCGCCCATTGGTAATCGGAATCGTCACCGAACTTCCTACCAAAGTCGATTTAATATGCGCAGGCATATCATCAGCACCTTCCATCGTGTGAGTCAAATATGGCTCATGTTCAGGCATAATTCTTCGATTAAAAATTTCCTCAAAATCGACTCTCACCGATGGATCCGCATTTTCATTGATGGTCAAACCTGCGGAAGTATGTTTGATGAAAAGATGAAATAAGCCAACTGCCGGCAAATCCATTTTTTCCAAAACTGCCTGAGTAATTAAATGAAAACCTCTCGAATGAGCGGGAAGAATTATTTCTTTTTGTAAAATCATGATAACCTTTTTAGTGAAAAATTTCGTCGTGGTAATTGAATTCAAATCTAAATCAATTTTTTGCTTTTTAGAAATTTGATTTTCAGAGTTAATTTAGAATCTTTTTTAACAAAAAAATTAAAGTCATGAAAAAAAATTTAATTCTTCTACTCGTTTTATTTTTATCTACTTCTTTTGCCTTTAGCCAAACTTCAATATCTGGAAAAGTTACTGTTGCTGAAACTGGCGAAGAGATCATTGCGGCAAACATTATTGTTTCTCAAAATGGAAATTTCGTTCAAGGTGAAACCACCGACATTGATGGAAATTATAGCATCAGAGTTGCCCCTGGAACTTACGATCTTGCTTTTTCATACACAGGTTTCGCTAGCCAAAAAATTACCAATGTCATTGCTAACCCAGGAAAAAATACTCACGTAAATGTTCGGTTAACTACAGGCGTCCAATTAGATGAAGTTGTGGTCACAGGTTACAAAGCTCCTCTCATTAAACAAGACCACACATCAGTAGCAAGCACATACACAAGTGAACAAATTAGAAATTTACCAACAAGGAATATTAATGCAATTGCTGCGGCAACTGCTGGTGCTAGTTCATCCAACGAAGGAGATGCCATAAACATCAAAGGCTCTCGTTCCAATGCAAAAGATTACTACATCGATGGTATTCGGGTCGGTAAAAAATCTAAATCCCAATCCAAGAAAAGACCTAAGAAGGAGCAACCAAAACCAATTAACAACAGCAATGAAGAATACAATTATTTTGTAGAAAATGAATTTCTAACTTCTTCTGACAAACCACTTTCTACTTTTTCCATCGACGTCGACAATGCATCGTATAGCAATGTTCGAAGGTATTTGAACAATTACCAAATGCCGCCAAAAGATGCCGTTCGAATCGAAGAATTTATCAACTACTTTGATTACGATTATCCGCAGCCGAATTCCGTCGATCCATTTTCCATCAATACGGAAATTTCAGACTGTCCTTGGAATAGTGAAAATAAATTAGTGCACATTGGTTTACAAGGTTATGAGTTGCCGAAGGAACAAATGCCGCCTTCTAATTTAGTTTTTTTATTGGACGTATCAGGCTCGATGAGTGCGCAAAATAAATTGCCACTTTTGAGAAAAGCATTTAAATTATTGGTGCAGCAACTTCGGCAAGAAGATAAAGTTTCGATTGTAGTTTATGCTGGTGCGTCAGGTTTAGTTTTGCCACCAACTTCTGGAAGTGATAAACATAAAATTATTTCAGCGCTTGATAATCTAAGATCAAGTGGAAGTACAGCAGGTGCTGCAGGTATTCAATTAGCTTATAAAACTGCCGAATCTACTTTTATCAAAAATGGAAATAACCGAATTATTTTAGCAACGGATGGAGATTTTAATGTAGGAACGAGTGGCAATGCAGCGCTAGTAAAATTGATTGAAGAAAAAAGAAAATCAGGCGTTTCACTTTCTATTTTAGGTTTTGGAATGGGAAATTATAAAGATGGGAAAATGGAGCAAATTGCCGATAATGGAAATGGTAACTATGCCTACATCGATAATTTTGAAGAAGCCCAAAAAGTCTTCGTGCAAGAAATGGGCGGTACCCTTCATACTATCGCGAAGGATGTAAAATTGCAAATTGAGTTCAATCAAAACTATGTCAAAGAGTACCGATTAATTGGCTATGTCAATCGAAAACTCAAAGATGAAGATTTTGCAAATGACAAAAAAGATGCAGGTGATCTAGGTGCAGGACATACGGTTACCGCACTTTATGAAATCGTTCCAACTAGAGCCTCTGCTAAGAAAAATTTCTTAACTCGAGTTTTTAGAAAATCAAATCAATCGGAAGAAAATTGGATGACTGTCAAGTTACGTTACAAAAAACCTGATGGTAAAAAGAGTAAATTATTGGAAGTAAAAGCGACGAATAAAAACGTGGCACTTTCAGCTGCTTCTGACAATTTTAGATTCTCTGCGGCGGTAGCAAGCTTTGGAATGTTGTTGCGCGATTCTAAATTTAAAGGTGATGCAGATTATGATAAAGTTTTAAAAATGGCTCAAGTTTCTTTGGGGAAGGATGAGTTTGGATATCGAAATGAATTTTTAGAATTGGTAAAAAAAGCAAAAGAAACGAATACTCGTTTGACTGCTAAAAAATAGTTTCCGACAGATTATGAAGAGCGTTATCTTTTAAAAAGGTAGCGCTCTTTTTTTTTCAAAAAAATAAAAAAAGATAGGGCGACCCACCAAAAAAAAATTCTCCGCATCTCCTGAGATATAAAATTTACTCACCATAAAAAATCAAATTATGAAAAGTACATTATCTTTTTTCGCCATTATTTTAATTTGTAATTGTATTGTTATGACTTCTTGTCAAAATGGTATTCCAAAATATTCTCAAGATAGAACAAGCAACACAAAGCAAAAAAATCAAGCTCCTATTGACGACCAATATGCTTATCAAGAAGAAGCAATAACTATGATCAGAGATGTGACACCGCCGCCGCCACCGCCGCCAATAGTCGAAGAAGTTATTGAAAACAATAAACTAATATTTGAAGATCAAATTATGCCTGATAATCAAGAAGCAGAAATGGATGAGGAGGATATAGCAGAAGAACCTCCAATAAATTTTGAGCGCCATCTCAACACCGAAGAATACAACCACATCGTAGAAAATGAATTCCTTTCATCTCTCGAAAAACCATTGTCTACTTTTTCTATCGACGTGGATAATGCATCGTACAGCAATGCTCGACGCTATTTGAATAATAATCAAATGCCACCAAAAGATGCGGTTCGAATCGAAGAGTTTGTTAATTATTTCAACTACGATTATCCGCAACCAAAAAGCGTTGATCCATTTTCCATCAATACCGAAATATCCGATTGTCCTTGGAATCAAGATCACAAATTAGTTCATATTGGACTACAAGGAAAAGTTTTATCGAAAGCAGAAATGCCAGCTTCTAACTTGGTTTTTTTGCTTGATGTTTCGGGCTCAATGGGTGATTATAATAAGTTGCCACTTTTGAAAAAAGCATTTCAATTGCTCACTCAGCAGTTGCGAGAAGATGATCGAGTTTCGATTGTAGTTTATGCTGGGGCTTCGGGTTTGGTGCTTCCTCCAACTGCTGGAAACAATAAACATACAATCATGGAGGCACTCGAAAGATTAAATGCAGGTGGAAGTACCGCAGGTACTGCAGGCATCCAATTAGCTTACCAAACTGCCGAATCTACTTTTATCAAAAATGGAAATAACCGAATCATCTTAGCAACGGATGGAGATTTTAATGTCGGCACTAGCAGCACTTCTGAACTCGTTCGATTGATTGAAGAAAAAAGAAAGTCAGGTGTTTCTCTTTCCATTTTAGGTTTTGGAATGGGCAATTACAAAGATGGTCGAATGGAACAATTGGCAGATAATGGAAATGGAAATTATGCTTACATCGATAATTTCGAAGAAGCAAAAAAAGTTTTCGTACAAGAAATGGGTGGCACATTGCACACCATTGCCAAAGATGTAAAATTACAAATCGAATTTAATCCTGCGCATGTCAAAGAATACAGATTAGTCGGCTATGAAAACCGAAAACTCAAAAATGAAGACTTTAATAATGATAAAAAAGATGCTGGAGATTTAGGCGCTGGTCACACGGTCACGGCTATTTATGAAATCATTCCAACGGGTGCTGAAACTACTTCCTCCAATAAAGTTGATGCCTTAAAATATCAAGATCGCTCGGTGAAAAGATGGGCAAAAGTTGATCCCGATTGGATGACGATTAAGTTGCGTTACAAAAAACCAAATGAAGATGTCAGTAAATTATTGGAAGTGACGGCAAAGGATAATGGCATTTCGCTACAAGCAACTTCCAACAATTTTCGATACTCTTCAGCTGTCGCAAGTTTCGCGATGACGTTGCGAGATTCAAAATTCAAAGGAAATGCGACTTATGATAATATTTCAGAAATGGCGCAAGGCGCACTTGGAAAAAATGAGTATGGATATCGAAAAGAATTTTTGGATTTGATTCAAAAAGCGAAGCAAGCGGATATTCGATTGACAGCGGAGAAATAAAACTTATTTCAAGTAAAAAGCGGTGTTAACCCTATAGGCTAACACCGCTCATCTTACTAATTGCAGTAAATTAATTGATAAGGAGAGGCGCTATTTTTTATGAGATTGAAATTAGTCCAGTAAAAATTTTGCATAAAATTTAGCGTCTCTCTCTATTTATTTACCTACTTGCCTATTTACACTTTTCCAAGAACCTCCGTTATAGGCTTCAATTCTATAAGATTCTAATTGCTTTTTTGCAGCACCACTTCGCGTTCCTGAAGCACAACAAGTGATGATTGGTTTTTTCATCTTTTTCATCATATCGATGTTTTTCCCAAAATCTCCAAGTGGAATATTTATTGCTCCTTCAGCACTTCCGCCTTGAAATTCCTTTACCGTTCGAACATCAACTATCACCGCTCCTTTTTCAAAAATCGGTTTTAAATTAGTTCCTCCAAAGAGTCTTCTTAAAAAATCTAACATTGTATTTACGCCTGTTTAATTTAAAAAATGCAAAGATACCTTTTCCAAAAATCAAAAGATTCTTTTTTCAAAAAAGACTTAAAAGTTTATCAAAAGCTCATTTACTATAAGTCCTGCTTCTCTAGCTTTAGGATTGCTCGATAAAAATTCTTTATCGCCCAATAAATTGGGAAAAACAGCTTCTTCATTTGTAGATTCCAAGAAAACACTTAATTTGTCATTTAGTTTTCCTCCGTTCCAATTAGCTAATTTTCCAGCGTAGTCCCACTCAAATCCATAGAAATTAAAATCCTTTCCATTGGCTGCCACCAACTCCTCCAAAGTCGATCCTACTTTAATTCCAGCATCCGTTTTCCATTTTGAATCGGTGCCTTTGATTCTGATAATTTCCAATTTTGTCATTTCTTCCTTGCCTTGAAATAGCACTTGAATCTCATTATTGGTTTTTGGAAAAACTACTAATCCTTTTTTCGTTTCGCCTTCGCCCAATCCGATTTCAGTTTCCAAGACATTCTCTTTTCCAAAAGTTTTATAAATATCTGAGCCATTAAAATTGGCTTTTATTCTTCCAACTTGCTCCCCTGGAATACAAGTCCAATTGTCTATTCTTTCAATTTTGACTGGATTAATTGAGATTGGTTTTTTCGAATTATCGGTGATATCATTTCCATTTTCGACAGTCGAAGTTGTCCCAAATTCGCAACTGGAAATGGTGAGTGCAAAAAATAGAATAGTTAAAAATTTAAGGTAATTCATAGTTGTTGTTTTACTTTTTTAAGATTATTCTTTCGCCAGTACTTCGAAGCTCCCGATTCGGTTTTCATTATTTTACCGAAGCAGGAGCTTCGGTAGTACTTAATGCAAAAACTGCAAACGATGCCAACCAATGCGACCCTTCGTAATGTTCCGAAACGACATTTGGAATAGTCACGCGCAAATGTTTCTCTGCTGCATCGAACATTAATTTTCGTTTTTTCTTACTTTTTATATTTTGGGAAATTCCATACATGCACCATGCTCGACTCAAATTCAATCCATCCAAATGTACAATTTTCGGATCACTTCGATCACTCACATCTACGGGAGTCATCAGTGTTTTTAATTTCTTTTTGGGTAAAAATTTCTTGAACCATTTCTCAAATTCAACAGCTGATAAAACTCGACGCATCAAATTTGCCTCTTCCAAACAGCCTGATAAAAAATCTTCCCCACTTGGTTCAAATTCAGCAGGACAATTACAATCTGAAAAATAATAAACTCGTGCTCGCTGTTCAATCAAAGTTTTCAATTTCGCATGTCCTGCTGAACTTGCATAATCCCAAGCGAACGACATTCCAAAAGCAGTATTCGGATGTACACCTGTGCGCACCGGATAAGTTTGAATTGGTAAAAAACTCAGGTATCGTTCAATCATCAAATCAGTCAAAGGTTGTAAATTTTTCGCCCATGCTTGTGCTTCTTCATCTTTGAAAGTGTGAAGCTCTTCTGCTAATTTCATCAACCAAGACCAACCGTACATTCGCTCCCAACTTTTGCTCGCAGCTTTAAAATATTCCACTTCGCCTTTGATATTTTCGGCGGTCAAATTCTCTCCCAATTTTTTTCGAATCACTTTCGCCTCTGGCAAATTTGGAAAGTCTTTCAACAATTTTACCAACATCCAATGTCCATGAACCGAGGAGTGCCAATCAAAACATCCATAAAATGCAGGATGCAATTCCGTCGGTTCTTTCAAGTCATTTTTATCCTTCAACACTTGATTCAACTTATTCGGATATTCTTTTTGCAAACAAGACAATGCTAAACCTGCAAAATGCGAAGCACCTTTCTCAGTCATTTTTAATTGACCAGATTCCGTAGTTTTCAAAAATGGGTTATTCATTTTTTGAGAAAAAATATTTGATGAACTCCAGCAGATTAAAAATCCGATGAGGAGAAATTGAAATGGTTTGTTCATTTTTTTTTGAACAAATATAAAATTCGTGAGAGACTTTTTAGGGGAAATGGGGTTTTATCTTTTGGAAATATGAATGGAGGAGGAGCGAAAGGAATGGAGAAAATAAAATGGGAATGTATTGTTATGAAAAAGGATTACCTAGGCAATTTTATGATCAGACAATTCTACTTGAAATTTCACCGTTGCTTTTAGAGCATCGAAAACTTTTAATATTGTAGCAATCGTAACATTCATCGAGCCTTTTTCTAATTTGGAAATTTGGGCTTTTTGGACGCCAACAAGTTTGCCTAATTCTTCTTGAGTTAGGTCTCTTTCTTTCCTTGCTTTTTTTATCATATCACCAATCAAATCTAACCTTAATTCAAACTCAAATTGGTCTCTTTTTGGAGTTCCTACTTTCCCAAAATCCTTATCTTTCATTTGGTCAAGGGTCATCATTTTTAGTTTTTTCTTTGCTTCCATCTTTTAAGAGTTAGATTTCTTCTCTCTCAAATATTTACTAAAAACATCAATATATCTATCATCAAAAGCAACCTTAGTTATGTTTTTGAATTTCACTTTCCTAGGTTCTTTATCTAAAACACCTTCTGCATTAAAATATAATATCGAAATACTTTTTGATTTTACATTAGTAATTTCTCCAATTATAAATTCATCAATCTTCGGATTCTCACATTCAACAATAATATATTTCTTCTTATTTTTTAAAGAAGAAAAAAGAGTTTCCCAACTACTCAAATTTACTTTTGTTTTAATTTTAAAGTTATTTTTCAATCCTTCTGACTCCATTATTTTATCATAGTATCTATCATTCTTATTGTATCGAAAATTAGTAATTTTTGATGTTTCGAAAATCCAAAACTCTAAAAGAGTAAAATCACTTACTGCTTGTATCAAAATAAAACTATCTGAATAATCAAGAATATATCCCCTATTTATTACCGTTTCTTTTTTAGAAATTTTCCGAGTAACTGTTGAATATCTTTTCTCTTTAAAATTACGCTTTATCTTTTTTTGTATTTTCATTATTCTATTTTTTGGAAAAAACCTACCGCCCCAAATGCACCAACAAAACCGAAATATCCGCAGGACTCACCCCACTAATTCGACTCGCTTGCCCAATCGTATGCGGCTGTAACTTCCCCAACTTCTCCCGAGCTTCACCTGACAAAGAAATCAATTCCGAATAATCCATCGTCTCCTTAATTTTTACATCTTCAAGGCGATTCATTTTATCCACCATATCTTGTTCTTTTCTGATGTAGCCTTCGTACTTCATATTGATGCCAGCCAAATCCACAAACTCTTTATCGAATTGATTCAAGTGAGTATCGAGCGATGGAATTGCTTTTCGCAAATCATCAATCATAATATTTGGACGCATCAAAACACTATGCAATTTCACTTGCTGACGCAACGGATTTGAATCAATAGATTCCAAAAATGGATTAATTTCATCAGGTGTAATTCCTGTTTTTTTGAAATGCCGTTGCACTTCTTTTTCATCTTCCACTTTTTTTCTAACCCGGTCTGCACGTGCTTCCATATTTCCCATCCCAAGCTTTTCAGCTAGCGGAGTCAATCGAACATCCGCATTATCTTGACGCAACAAAACTCGATATTCCGCTCGACTCGTAAACATTCGGTAAGGCTCATCCGTCCCTTTATTCACCAAGTCGTCAATCAACACCCCGATGTATGCATCCGATCTTCGCAAAACAAATGCATCTTCTTCTATGACTGCTTGATGTGCATTTATCCCAGCCATCAAACCTTGACAAGCTGCTTCTTCGTAACCCGTCGTTCCATTAATTTGTCCTGCAAAAAATAAGTTTTTCACCTTGCGAGTTTCCAATGAAATTTTCAATTGGGTTGGTGGAAAATAATCATACTCAATCGCATAGCCAGGACGGAACATTTTTGCATTTTCAAAACCTCTAATTTTTCGCATCGCTTTGAACTGAACATCTTCAGGAAGCGAAGAAGAAAATCCGTTGACATATATTTCGCAAGTATCCCAACCTTCTGGTTCGATAAAAAGTTGGTGACGATCTCGATCTGCAAATCGCTCAATTTTATCTTCGATGGAAGGACAATATCTTGGCCCCAATCCTTTAATTCGACCATTGAACATTGGCGAACGGTCAAAGCCAGTTTTCAATACTTCATGAACTTCCTTGCTCGTGTAAGTAATGTGACAAGGATGTTGTTTTCCTAATTTTGGCGTATCGGTAAATGAAAACTTACCTGGATTTTCATCTCCTGGTTGAACTTCCATCGCAGACCAATCGAGACTTCGACCATCCACTCGTGGAGGAGTTCCCGTTTTCATTCTACCTGATTCAAAACCTAGTTCGACCAACTGTTCGGTGATTCCTTTTGCTGCTCGCTCACCTGCTCGACCACCACCAAATTGTTTTTCTCCAATATGAATTAATCCATTTAGAAAGGTACCGTTAGTCAAAACTACCGAGGAACCTTCTATCTCGATTCCCATGCTGGTGCGGATTCCGCAAGCTCGTCCATCTTTGACAATAATTCCCGTCACCATCTCTTGCCAAAAATCAATATTCGGATGTGCCTCCAACATATTTCTCCACAGTCGAGCAAACTTCGCTCGATCACTTTGTGCTCGTGGACTCCACATCGCTGGCCCTTTCGAAAGGTTCAACATTCGAAATTGCATCATCGTTTTATCTGTGATGATTCCCGAGTAACCCCCAAGTGCATCTACCTCTCGAACGATTTGCCCTTTCGCCACTCCACCCATCGCAGGGTTGCAACTCATCTGTGCAATGGTTTGCATGTTCATCGTAGCCAACATTACTTTTGAGCCCATATTGGCTGCGGCAACTGCTGCCTCGCAACCTGCATGTCCTGCACCTACTACTATCACGTCGTATTTTGGAAACATTTTCTATTGTATTATGATGATGAGATTTTAAGTATTGAGATTTTCACTCGTTACTTTTTTCTCAAAAAATTATTGATGGGATTTAATCCATCTTTTTTGCAAAAATAAGAAATATTAAGCTAGCGAACCAGTTTAAAGGCTTCTCAAAGTTTCAAAAAGGAAAACCATTTTTTGGGTTAGTTCGTTCAAGAAACAGGGAATTATTTTATTTGTTTATTACCTGCTTTATTTTTTGCGGATCGGCTAAAGCCAACCGCTACATTTTATGTAAATTTACGATTCAAAAACTTATTAAATATTTATGAAACGTCAGGCATTAGAAACCGAACAAAAAGCACTCGAAATTAATCTTAATGATAAAATATACGGGACTTTCGCAGAAATTGGAGCAGGTCAAGAAGTCGCTCGATACTTCTTTACCGTTGGAGCAGCAGCAGGTACGATTGCCAAAACGATGTCTGCCTACGACAAAACTTATTCGGATAAAATTTATGGGGTAGAGGCGAGCGGACGATATGTTTGTGAAAGTCGATTGTACAAAATGTTGGATCATGAGTATGATTTGATGATGACTCGATTGGCGAATGAGAGACCTGATACTAACTTTTTTGTTTTTGCCGATACGATTGCAGCTTTGAATTATTCGCGAACGATCAAAGGAGATGGTTGGTTAGGTTTACGGTTTCAATTGTCTCCTCAGGGCGAAACGAATGATATTATTATACATGTCAAAATGTTGGATAATAGTACAGAATTGCAAGCACAGGCGGTCGGAATTTTGGGTGTCAATTTATTGTATGCTTGTTTTACTTATCACGAAGATCCAGAAGTGATGGTTCAATCATTGATGGATAATTTGCAAGGGCGAGTGGCCATTGATATGATTCGATTGACTGGACCAGATTTTAAAGAGGTGGATAATCGTTGGTTGAGTTTGATGATGGTAAAAAATGGTTTGACGAAAGTGGCGATGTTTGGACCTGATGGACAAAATATTCACGGGTCAGAATTTTTATATAAAAGACATGTCTTGGTCGTTCGAGGAAGTTTTCGACCGGCGACTTTGGTGAATCAAGATATGATTAACAAAAGTTTTGAGCAGTTCCGAAATGAAGAAGAAGTGGATCCTCGTAAAGCTTTTTTGCTGACTGAGATTACGATGGATAATTTGTGTGGCGGCGACATGACTGCTTTGAATGAAAAAGATTTTATGGATCGAGCAGATGTTTTGTGTGCAATGGGTCAAACGGTAGTCGTATCCAATTGTGAACAACATCATCGGTTGGTGAGTTATCTCGAAGATTTCAAAGTGCAAAAAGTAGGTTTGGTGATCGGCGTAAAAGAATTATTAGAAATTATTAATGACAAATATTTTGACGACAAAAAGAAAAGTTTGTTGATGGAATTTGGTGAGTTGTTTACGAAGAAAATGAAGATGTACGTTTATCCTTCAATGCAAGAAGGAAGTGAGGAATTAATGACTTGTCAAAATTTGCCGATTCCAGATGCAATCAAATATTTATACATGCATTTATTGGTGGATAAAAAAATAGTGGACATCGAAAGTTTTGATCAAAGTAATATGCATATTTTTTCGAAGCAAGTATTGGATTTGATTCAAGCGAATGATGAAACTTGGGTAAAAATGGTTCCTGCGAAAGTGGCGAAATTGATTAAGGAAAAATATCTTTTTGATTATCCGTATGAGACGATGACGTTTGAGTATTAAATACTTTGCCACTGACTTGAACTGACTATTATGACTTTTTAAGACTCTCCCAACATAGTCATAGAAAAAGAGGAAGTCATAAAAAGTCATAATAGTCAGTCCAAGTCAGCAGCAAAAAACCATAACAACACATTTACATGAAATTTTTTACAACAATACTTTCTCTTCTTTTATTTTTTGCTTGCAATGATTCTACCTCTGAATCACAATCTGCTATCATTTCCAATGCTGAAATAAAAATGCCTACTCCTGAAAAAACTCCTTCCACTAAAATTTCCATCGACACCACCATCACCTTCGATTTCTTAATGGGAAAATTTGAACCTAAGAAGCATGATGATTTTTTAAAAGTAGAAACAAAGTATGCTAACCGAGAAGGTATGTTTATTCAAAAAGAAACTTATGAGTCTTTTAAAAAAATGCATGCAGCTGCCAAACAGGATGAAATTTCTTTTGTTATAAAATCAGCTACTCGAAACTTTTTTTCCCAAAAAAAAATCTGGGAAGCAAAGTGGAATGGAAAAAGAAAAACAACTGGCGTAAAAAATATTATCAAAGAGTTTCCAAATCTAAAAGATCGGGCTTTAAAGATCTTAGAGTTTAGTTCTATGCCAAGTACTTCGCGACATCATTGGGGAACGGACATTGATTTGAATAACTTCACCAATAAGTATTTTGAAAAAGGACAAGGGAAAAAAGAATATGATTGGTTAAAAAACAATGCACACAAGTTCGGTTTTTATCAACCTTACACCAAAAAAGGAAACGAACGTCCGCATGGATACAACGAAGAAAAATGGCATTGGACCTATTTGCCTTTGTCTAAAAAATATATCGATCAGATAAAATTGAGAATGAAAGATGAGTTAGTCAAAGGATTTGAAGGTGCGGAAGTGGCTAAGGAAATTGGAGTGGTGAAGAAATATATTTTAGGGATTAATCAAGAGTGTTTATAAAATAATTCTTACATTTTAAAATGAAAATTAATAAAAAACCAGTTCATTTGATTCAGATCTTTGATAATTCTTACCGATACGATAAGAATCATAAATCATTCGAAGACAGAAAGGAAACGGTAAAATGGAAAGATTCCATTTTATCAAATTCCTTTACGATTGAAAATGGACAAGTTTTTCTTGATAAAAAATTAATTAAAAACCAAAATAGTATTTTAAGTAATTGCATCATTTTAATTGATTATAATATTGAAAGCATGGATGATTATTTTCAGTATTTAAACCTATTTGGATTTGTAAAAAATGGTTTTTCTTCAGAAAATAAATTTCGAGAATACTTTGAAAAAAGAGAAAAAGTGAAATTTTGCACACTTGGAAAACAACGTTTTTTATGGAATATTTTGGAATTCACTAAAGAGGAAGCTATTCAAATAAAATTAGTTTGGGACTATGCGAAAGTTGGTACTCCCAAAAGGGAAAAATTTAAAATAGCTGAATTAAAAAAAAATAAACCTGTCGAAATTACTATTGACGGAATTCATGATGGATACCATAAAAGGATTTTTGTTGAAAATAATTTCATCCTAGAATATCTAGGACAATTCGATGAAATTTTTGAAAAAAGAAACTTGGAACATTCTAAAAAAAGAATACCGAAAGAAAGGAAAAGAATAAATTTGTTGAAATATTTAAAATAAAAAAACACTATGGCTCTTACCGAATCAACCATGCTTGCCTTGGGCACCAAAGCTCCTAATTTTAATTTGCCCGATACGGTGAGTGGAAAGATGATGAGTTTCGATGACATCAAATCTGGCGTTGGAACTGTGGTTATTTTCTCTTGCAATCATTGTCCTTTCGTTCTGCATGTGAATGAAGGAATCGTCAATCTCGCAAAAGAATATCAAGAGGCAGGAATTACTTTCGTTATAATCAGCAGTAATAATGTAGCAAAATATCCGCAAGATTCACCTGGAAAAATGACGGAGTTTGCCAAAGAAAGTGGTTACACATTTCCTTACCTCTACGACGCAACGCAGGAAGTGGCAAAGGCATACGATGCAGCTTGTACCCCTGACTTTTATGTTTTTGATGGAGCAGCAAATTTAGTTTATCGAGGACAAATGGACGCGTCCCGTCCCGGAAATGACGTAGCGGTAACGGGGGAAGATTTGCGTGCAGCATTAGATTCCGTTTTGGTGAGTCGTCCTGCGAGTTCAGTTCAGCGACCAAGTGCAGGTTGTGGGATTAAGTGGAAATAAATTTACTGTTAAACTGCTTTGTTTGCTAAACGGCTAGAACAGTAGAACAATTAAAACAGTTAAAACCATAAATTGAAAAACTAACAATGTTTACCGAAATCCATTATCCCGAATTTTTGCCTCATAAAAAACTAGACGAGTATCTCGATAGAGGTTGGTTTCGTATGGGACAGATGATTTTCACTTGCCGATTTTTATGCTTTGACGGTAAACTATATACGGCGGTTTGGACGCGTCTTGATTTAAAAGAATATGCTTTCCGAAAAAGTGTTCGCAAGATTTTCAATCGAAATAATAAACGATTTCGAATCGTCATACGAAAAGCAATTTTTGATCGGGAAAAAAATGATTTGTACTTAATTCATCGGCAGCGGTTCGGTGGTTTCGTTTCTTCCAATTTGCGAAAATCACTTTTTGGTGATGCTGATTATAATATTTATGATACTTGGGAAACTTGCGTTTACGATGGCGATACTTTGGCGGCGGCAAGTTTTTTTGACTTAGGAGATAATAGTATTGCGAGTATCATGGGTTTATTTCATCCTGATTATTCTAAGCATAGTTTGGGTTTTTATACGATGCTTTTAGAGATTGATTTTGGAATGAAAACAGGTGCTGAATATTATTACCCTGGCTATGTCGTTCCGAATTATTTTAAGTTTGATTATAAATTAAGAATCGGTAATACTGATTATTATGACCCTGATAAAAATCGATGGTCTCCATATGCTGATTTGGATTTCGAAAAATTGTCGAGCAATCTTTTAATAACAAAACTGAACGAACTCGGAGAATATTTAAACGAAAAAGATATTCGAACAGACCTCTTTCTTTATCCGCTTTACGAGCGAGTTTTGTTTGGGCATGAGTACAAAGATTTTTTACATAACCCTTTGTTCATTTCTTGTTTTCATCGACGATTTCATAATTTGTTGTTGATAGTTGAGTACGATATTTTAAAGCATACTTACCACTTAGTTCGAGCTGGTCGAATTGAAAATAACCATGCAGGTTTTATGACTGCCATGCGAAATGGGCATGACGGAAAGACTAGCTTTTTTGATTTTTTATTCAAAGAAAAAGTGATTTTGGAAACGACTCGACTCGACGAATTGGCTGATGCGATTTCGATTTATGGAAAACGATATCAGTTGCTGGATGAATGATTTTTTCCAAAAAAAATCAATACTG
>Ga0209712_10000538_pt1 | contig 33522 bp, 35 predicted proteins | sample ArcOceMetagenome_FD_187443 | JGI IMG/M metagenome (GOLD analysis project Ga0209712, IMG submission 187443) | Marine eukaryotic phytoplankton communities from Arctic Ocean - Arctic Ocean - Greenland ARC118M Metagenome (SPAdes) (version 2) | ecosystem: Environmental > Aquatic > Marine > Oceanic...
ATACGCGTCTTATCATTGGGTTTGGCAATATCAAGCCAAGTAATATAAGAGGCATAAATATTCTTTTTAGATATTAAACCGTTATCAAGATCATTATCACCAGGTATCAGTTCATAACCATCACCAATTCTTTCATCTTCTAAGCAGCTATCCCACCATTGCTCCAAGGGTGTCATACTTTCCATCTTTTGGTTCTTCATGCCTTCGGTTTCAACACCTTTTGATAAGTCTATCTCGCCATAATCTACGCTCATCAAGAAGTCGAATAAGTCTTTAATCATTAACTTATTAATGCTATCACCATCAAGCATAGGTGCGAAATATTCATCATTTTGAGCTTGATGCGGTGCGACATCTGCAATGATATATCTACGTTCATCACCAGAGGCATTAACCGCCCAATCTTTATTGGTGCAGAGTACTAGACGGAAATACTTTCTAACCTGTATAACGTCCTTAAACTTTGGTTCAATAGTTTGATGACTTGAAGTGATCAAGTCCTTTATCTTGTCGTTTGTGTCGTGCGAACCACCAAAAGACAACTCCTCACCAATAACTACTAACTTATCAACTAAGTGAGGGTTATGCTTACCAATTATATGCTGTAAATCTTTCACCTTAAGACTTAGCCTTTGCCCAACTAGCTCTTGTATTATTGAAGCGAAAATACTTTTACCTGTGCCTTTCTCTGGAGATCGTAATATCAAAGCAAGCATTGGGCTTTTCTCAGGTTTTTGTAGGATATCAGCAATAAAAGCAATTATTTGTAATGCAAGATCAAGATTACCATCAGCAATATTATTGAAGATATGCTCTATAACTCTGCTCGCATTTGGATAATGCTCCTTAACGTGACTTATTACGTAACTAGCTTCAGTAAAACAAGGGTCAATATCAATTGGAACATAAGTATCATGCACTAATGGGAAACCCCGAAATAGATTTTTAGTTTCCCCGTAATCACCTACGTAACTAGGATTGAAAATTACGGAGCTAAACTTAGGGGCTTTTGAAGACTCTTCGAATATTGCGAATACGCCTTTATTTTTACGCCTATTCTCTTGATTGATGTAAGGTACTTTTAAGTCTATATGAAAGGTTTTTAGCTCACTAGGTTTATGAAATTCAGGTGCCTCAAAATCAATACTTTCTTGCATAATTGCATATCGTCCACCGAACATAACTTTTGAGTATTCTGCTTTTGAAAGCTTCTCCACAATAACATCAGATATAGTACTTAATTCTGGTAGCTGTTCGTCCGGCATATATTCTAAGTAAGCTGCGTATTCCTTAATGGTCATTACCTCTAAAGGCTTCACAATCCTTTCAGGTAACGCTAAGTCTGGTACTTCATAGCATGGGACATCTATTTCCAAGTTCACACTCATATTAACTCCCCTAGCTCTTTGACTACCTGCTTATTAGCCTTTCCTATCGCATAAGCTGTCTTGTTAAACTTATCTATTTCTGGGAAGTATAACTTCGCTAGATCTTTCAAAGCATTTTTTTGATTATTCGCGTAATGCTCAATCAATAGGAAATCGAATTTATCTATCGCCCCATTCCCGTACTTGCTTTGATCTGTTTCCGAGTGAGTATAAAACCGTTCTTTACCGTCAGTATTTGAGGTAAGAATAACCCCTCCAGGACTTCCACTTGTTTGGGTAGGTGATAGCCACTTATTACCTATTTTTTTAAAGCCACTTTCACCCAGTATCATATCCCAACTAAAAGCGTTATTTACCGCATCAATTATTGATATTTTATTAGCCGTATCTTTCTTAGTTTTGGTGACTTTTTTGTTAATATACTTTTTTTGTATCTGCTCCATATCAACTTTCAAGGCTTCACGGGTATCAAGTGCATCCTGATATAGCTCGTTTGTGCTTGATACCTTGTATGCTAGACCTTGGCGGATTATCTTATTAAATTTGATACCCTCAAAGTTCGTAGGTAAGTACATTATTTGCTGTGGTCTTGTAGCGCAATTATCAGCTTTAAATCTATCTGCTAAGTGGGTTTGAAGCAGTGCCCAATCATGAAAATTAATCCCTGACTCCAATTGTATATAAACTCGAAAGCGGTTTTTATACTTACCTTGGCAGTGCTTAGCAGTGGTATGTATTATGAATGACTCGAAAGATAAGGCTAAAAGCTTACTTTCAATATCTTTTATTTCATAATCAACGTCATCAAGATCTAAGCGAAGCATAGTAAAATTATCATGTTCTATAGTGTCTGGTTTAAGCTTATTCGGACCATCATGTGCGGCAATGATATGGCTATAGTATTTAGCTGTATTACCTGTTTTATGATTTGAGGGCATGGGCTCACTGCATAGTTCAACCAGTCTTTCCCAGTTAATATAGCTAAAGTCTTTTGTCTGCTTTACATTCTTACCATGTAAAAAATTAACTTCATTTATAGAGGGCTTTATTTTAGCCTTAGCTTTGACTACTGATAAATCTTCACCAATAGTAAGATCATTAAAGTCATCACTACAATCTATTTGATTACTCATGATTGCACTCCCATTCACCTAGTTGTGTTTGGAGCAGTTCAGGTAATAAAGAAGATTTTTCGTTATTTGTTAATATGGTTTTTTGTTTTACTTGCCTTAAAGGGGTTATATTCATAATTAAACACCACCCTTGTTAGCCGTTCTATTAGCAATCAATTCTTTTACAAGAGCTTTAATTTGAATTGGTGGTTGCCCTTCAATACGAGCTTGGATAACTGTTATCACTTCACTTTTTATGTAGGCAACAGCGCGATCACCTATTGATATTGGTGGGCAAAATAGGTTGTTCTTTTCATCTAGTTGTAATGCGGATTTTGATCGAGCAGTTAATGCTAGAACTTCGGGTCTGCGGATTAATTGGTGTTGTTCTTTATGGTGAATAGACATATCAATTCCTCTTTGGTTTGGATGTCTATTTTTATTTTTTTTATGATTTAGCTATAGGGGATACGTTTATTTTTAAATTTTCCCCCAATAAAATCAGTTGGTTACATTAGTCTCTGTACTTTATCCATATTTTTTCAATACCTTCTGGAGTGATATATATCCCATATATTTCTAATTCTTTACTAACAATTGAACAAGCGGTAGGTTTTATATTATTTCCTTTTGAAAACTCAGGCACCCCAGATCTAATAGCCTTAAATACACTTAATGATATTGTAAAGTCTCGCATATAATTCTTTAGTGGGTTTGTTCCTCTTTTCTTGGGTTCTTTACCTAATTTCTTCGCAATTAGATATTTTACATCAAGAGGTGTATTTTTGTCGTTTTCAATAAGTTCACAGGTTTTCCATGCTATTAAATCATGTTCTGAATTGGTCAAAAGGGTATCTAACAGCTCTAAATCAACCTTGCCTACATGAATGTTAAAAGAATCGTTTTCATGATTTATTTCAACATCCATAGGAACTCTTTGCCTAGCATAAAGCGTTTTCAATGCTTCCGTTGGATCTGTTTTTAAGTGTTCTTGTCTCGAATGTAAATAGTTACCAACAACTGAAGTAGCTTCTTTAATAATTAGAGAATTATCCTTATTATTCATTTATATGACCCTTAATTGCTTTAAGGTTTTAGAAGAAGTTATTCCCCCAGTTTTCGCCTGCTCTATATGTTCAGACCACCAAGTCATCATTATTCTTCTACGTTCAATATATTCAGCACGATTATAAGCTCGTCTAACTTCATTTTTATCTACGTGAGCAAGTGCTGATTCTATAACATCAGGATCAAAGCCTTGTTCGTTTAAAATCGTACTAGCTAATGAACGTAGACCATGAGCTACTAACCGATTGTGATAACCCATACGTTTAATGGCTGCGTTAGCTGTTGAGTCGTTGGCGTGTCTTTTAGGGTCTCTATCAGCGGGGAAAACATATTCTCTATGGCCGCTAATCGGTTGTAGTCTTTGAAGTAATTCTAGTGATTGTTCAGTTAGTGGCACCGTATGTTCACGCGCCTTTTTCATACGTTCGGCAGGAATAACCCAAAGACTATTTTCAAAATCTATTTCTGACCATTGAGCGCCAGCCGCTTCACTTGGCCTAACCATCGTATGTAGTTGCCATTCTATTAAACAGCGAGTGACTAATTTAATGCTGGCGTAACCTAGTGTTTTCAAAAATTCGGGTAATTCATCAGGGGTAAGCGTTGGCATGTTTTGTTTAGTGGGCTTTTTAAATGCCGATCTTATACCTGTTAATGGATTAGCATGTATTAGCCCCGTATTGACCGAATAAGTCATAATTTCATTTAAACGCTGTGATAGTCGCTTTACTGTTTCAAGTGTTCCCTTAGCCGCTATGGGCTTGAGTTCATCAATAACGATAGGCGCGGTAATTTTACTTATGGGGTAATTGCTCAGTGCAGGGAATATATGAAGTTCTAACGAACGCCAAAGATCTTTAGCGGTATCTGCTTTTATTTCTGTTTTTTTGATTTCAAACCAATTACTAGCAACATGAAAAAAGGTATTAGCCTGCTTTTCTTGTTTCTGGCGTTTATCTTGATCTTTTTGTTCTTTGGGGTTTATATCTTTAGCTATTAGCTCTCTTGCTTTATCTCTGAGCTTTCTAGCATCAGCTAGACCTACTTCAGGATAACCACCTAAACCCATTGATGATCGTTTACTGGTATGAGGCTTTATATAATCAAGTAGCCAAGACTTATTACCATTGGGTTTTACTCTTAACTGTAAGCCTTTACCGTCAGAGAGCTTATAAACCTTTTCTTTAGGCTTAGCTTGCTTAATTTCGGTATTCGTTAACGGATTAGTCTTTGCCATGTCACTAGGTACTACATGATATTTATTAGGTACTACATAATGTACTACTTAATTTATTGATTGTCACTGGTCGTTAATAATTCTTATTGATAGTGCTGTGTGGCTACAGGCCACTAAAAGGTTTTTTTCAGGCGAAAAAAAAGACGCTAATGAGCGTCTTTAATTCTTTGTGTGGTGGAGCGGGGGGGAATCGAACCCCCGTCCAAAAAGCCTACATCCTCGGTACTACATGCTTAGTCGCTTATTTATTTAACCAATTAGACGCCAAGCGACAGGCTTCGTCATGGTGAGCTTGATACTATTTCGCGGTTCAGCCTCAAGCGTGCTTCCCTCGCTAACCTATTTGGGGTGACCATCAATCCTCTAACCAATAGGTGAGATTTTGAGGTGATGGCTAGCCTAAGCGGCTAGTGCGAACGTATCGTCGTTAGCAATTATTGTTTTACGGCTTTTTACCAGGCCAACCGCCCCTGGGCATGCACCTTGGGTTTCGTGAATCTTGTCGAATCCTAGATCCGCCCCAAAGTTTACTTGTTGGTAATTTTACCTCCCAACATTTACTATTTTAACTCTATTTTTGCAATTAAACAACGTGAGTAAATAACGTTCGTTTTGTGTTTGTTTTTATATCAGTCGACAAGGGTATTAGCGTTTTTCTTGTTTCATCATACGCTCTTTACTTCTAGCCCAATCTCTATCTTTGATATCAGCTCGCTTGTCATGGAGTTTTTTACCACGGCCAACACAAAATTCAAGCTTGACCCAGCACTGTTTCCAATACATTGCGGTAGCGATTAATGATAAGCCATCTCGTTGTACTAGCATCGCTAATTTATCGAGCTGTTTACGACTTAATAATAATTTTCTATCGCGAACGGGATCACAAACCACATGGGAAGATGCTTCGTGTAATGATTGAATTTCAGCACCCAACAAATACGCCTCTCCGTCTTTAATAAAAACGTAACAGTCGGAAATGTTAACTTTGCCGCTGCGAATACTTTTAACTTCCCAGCCTTGTAAGCTCATACCTGCTTCAAACTTTTCGCCAAGAGTATATTCGTGACGAGATTTTTTGTTTAACGCTATAGTATTGCTATTTGATTTTTTAGATTTTGTCTTTGCCATAATGGTGGCTATTATACGGATTAATTGATGTTTTTATATCTAGATTTACAATTAATTGTAAATATTTGAGTGTAACTTCATATAATCTAACTTTAATGATGTTTGACTGCAATCCTATTAGTGAGTTTTGCAATAGCTTTGTTATAATAGCGCTAATATTTTTGGAGGATCAATGCCAGTAATCAATCGTAGTGCTTTAGTGATGCATAGTGTAGAAGAAATGTATCAACTTATTAATGATATTTTAGCTTATCCTAGTTTTATACCTGACTGTGGTGACAGTGAAATTATCTCACAAGATGGTGACACTATTACCGCCGCTTTATTGGTTTCAAAAGGGGGGTTAAATAAGTGGTTTACGACAACCAATACTATGGTCAGTAATGAAAAAATTGTTTTGAATTTAGTCGATGGCCCATTTAAGAAGTTGATTGGCAGTTGGACTTTAAAAGCGTTATCAGATGAAGCGTGTAAAATAAGTCTCAATTTGGATTATGAATTCTCTAATAAAGTTTTTGATTTAGCGTTTGGTCGAGTGTTTAATCATTTAACGAATAATATGGTGAAAGCATTTACTCAAAGGGCAAAAGAGGTATACGGTGATGTCTGAAGATCTTATTGATATTAAACAGTTCGGTGAAAAAATTCAAGTTGAGGTGGTCTATGGTTTAGCCCACAAACAAGAGTTATTATCATTGTCCGTCAATGAAGGTACAACGATAGAGCAAGCGATAGTTGAGTCCGGTATTGTTGCAGTATTTTCTGAAATTGATTTATCAATAGATAAAGTAGGTATATGGAATAAAGTGGCAAAATTGTCCAATGTCTTACAAGATTTAGATCGTATTGAAATTTATCGTCCGTTAATTGCAGATCCCAAAGAGGTTAGAAAGCGCCGAGCAGAAAAGGCTAAAGAAGAAGGGCGCGCTAATAAGATCACCGGTGGACGTTTAAAGCCCCTGTAATAGTAACATTAATTTTGATTATAAAAAAAGTGGCTAAAGCCACTTTTTTTTATAGTTAAAATTAACCGATATTGTTTAGTTTTTCATTGGGGTATTGAAATTATCAGAAACAGTGAAATCACCTTCAGCAGAAATTAACGTGTCATCTTCAAATTTAATAATGAAATTTTTATTAACATTAAATTCTTCACTGCGACCCGATCTAAAACGATAAACGTAATACCAAGTATCTTTATCAAAAGCATCATTTATTACAGGACTACCCAAAATAAACTTAACTTGCTCTTTAGTCATGGCAATTTGCAATTTGTCGATATCTTTTTGCTCAAGATAATTACCTTGTGGAATATCTATACGGTAAACCCAACTTGAACACCCTGTAATTGACAAGGCTAATATAATAGCTAAAACTCGAAACAACATGTTTTACATTCATCCTCTAAAAATTAAGCAGTAATAATAACGCTGTGAGTTAGAAGATTCCAAGGCTTTTTTACTAAAAAAGCATCTATTTTAAAAAAATAACTAACTCGCGAGTAATTCTTGCGCATTTGCCATGCTAAATTCAGTGATTTTATCACCGGCTAATAAGCGCGCAATTTCTTTGACGCGATTTTTTTGATTTAGTTCAGTCATCGTGGTTTCTGTGTGTTTGCCATCCGATAATTTCGTAACAAACAATTGCTGGTGACCTTTACTGGCGACTTGTGGTAAATGTGTGACACATATGACTTGCGTATTTTTTGCTAACTCTTGAAGTTTAGAGCCTACCATTGCGGCAGTGGGACCACTAATACCCACATCGACTTCATCGAATATCAATGTTGGTGTGACAACCTTATTAGCTAATATTACTTGCATGGCTAGACTGATGCGAGATAATTCACCACCCGATGCTACTTTGTTCATTGCTTCGAGTGGTTGGCCTTTATTAATACTCACTAAAAAATTAACCGTATCTAAGCCATTTGCAGAGAATTGCTCTTTGTGAACTGTGCTATCTGTAATTGCTTGTTGTACTTCAATGAAAAATTGACCGTTAGGCATATTTAATTCATTCATACTTTTACTGATTAACTTACTTAATTTTTTCGCCGAGTCAGTTCGTGACTTTGATAGCACTTGAGCTGCACTGATATAATTGTGCTTAGCCTGTTCAATATCATCATTAACATTTATTAAACGAGTTTCATCTGAGTTAATGGAGGCAAGTTCTGCTGACAATTCATTGTGGAGTATTACCATGTTCTCCGGTGATGTATGGTGTTTCTTTGCTAATTGAAGTGCTTGAGAGTAGCGGCTCTCTATCGCCGCATAGGCTTCGGGATCTAGGTCTAGTTGTTCATAATAGTGTTTTAAGTCAGTACTAGCGTCTTGAATTTGAAGCAGCGCCTCTTTTAAGATTGCAGCAATATTAGTTAAGCTACCATCAACTTGACTTAACGCGGTTAAATCGTCACAAGTACGGCTTAAATTATCAACAATGTTAAACTGTTCATTTTCGGTTAAACATTGCAGTGAGCTAAGGGTTTCGTTAAGCAAGTCTTGTGCGTTGGCATACCGTTTAAAGTCAATTTCTAAAGTAACAAATTCACCTTGTTCTAAGGCAAACTCATCAAGCTCTATTACTTGATATTGAAGTAGTTGTTGCTTGGCATCCCTGGAAATCTTTTCATTTTGTAGTTGCTTGAACTCCGCCGTTAATTGTTGCCATTTTTGATGATGATATTTTACTTCATTGATGAGTTCTTGGTGGTTAGCATAATTATCTAGCAGATGACGTTGTTCTGTTGGTTTTACTAATAGTTGATGATCATGCTGGCCATGAATATTGATTAAGAACTGAGCTATTTCTTTTAATTGGGTTAAAGGAACTTGTCCGCCATTAATATAAGCTTTAGAGCGACCTTCTGCTGATATTACTCGTCGTAAAATACATTCATCTTCATGAAGTAAATCATGGTTTGATAACCATTTTTTAGCTAATTTATTGTTTTTAATATCAAAGGTTGCGGCAAGGTCTGCTTTTTTACAATTTGGACGCACAACGTTCATTAATGCTCTTTGGCCTAAACATAAGCCAAGAGCACCAATAGCAATAGATTTACCTGCCCCGGTTTCGCCAGTGATGGTTGTCATACCTTTTTGCCAGTCGATATCCAGAGAACGAACAATAGCAAAGTCTTGAATGTTTAATTGTAAAAGCATGGTAGCCCCAAAGTAAAATGGATGACTTACTGCAAAACCACAAGCCACCCTGAACAAAAAACCAGTTACTGTCAATTTATACAGTAACTGGTTTTTGTGCAAGTTATTTCACCCTTATTGATTAAATAAACTCCATTTTATTTCAGGTGATTTTTACTACCAAGATTAATATAGCTTGTTACCCCAACTTAACTTGTTGCGTAAAACATTAAAGTAGTCATGGTCTAAAGGGTGAATTAATCTTAAAGCATAGACACTTTTTTTAATGATAACTTCATCACCGGGCATAACTGATAAGATAACATGACCATCGCAACTGACTTGCAAATTTTCATAATTTTCATTGGCGAGTACCAGTTTTATTTCACTATCGCCATCAACTACTATGGGCCGACTCGTTAAGGTATGCGGAAACATAGGGACTAAGGTTAACGCATTAAGATTAGGCGTTAAAATGGGACCACCTGCTGACATTGAATAAGCCGTTGATCCTGTAGGCGTTGAGACGATCAAGCCATCTGAGCGCTGACTAAACATAAAACAGCCATCAATATAAACTTCAAACTCAATCATGTTGGCGACCTTACCAGCATGTAAAACAGCTTCGTTCACCGCGCTATTTGAACTCTTTAATTTACCGTGACGATAAACTTCTGCTTCAATAATGAAGCGTTGCTCTGAGCGTGACTCACCAGATAAAATAGCGTCAAGGGGCTTTATTAGTGTCCCCGGGGACAGGTCAGTTAAAAAACCTAAATTGCCACGGTTAACGCCAATAACACCAATGTTATAGCCAGAAAGTACTCGCGCAGCACCCAGCATATAACCATCGCCACCAACCACTATCGCTAAATCGGCTTTGACACCAATTTCAGTTAAGGAAGTAATGTTGATGTTTTCAATATCGACGGTTTGAGCAACAGAGTCTTCAACCAGTACTTGATAGTTTTGATTGTGTAAATGCTGATGTAAAGCTTCAATCGTTGCTTTAGCACCTTCATGGTTTGGTTTACCAATTAATCCAATAGTCTTATAAAGTTGTTTCATTGTTAATTTTACTAAAAGTTTAATAACTCACTGTGATATTAGCAGTTTCGCTGTATTTTACTCGCTTGTAAAGTTCACTTTTATGAAATGATTTACTTTTTAAGCTTGAATCGTAAAAACAAGCCCCATAATTATTCTCATTGAAATTAATTTATTACTTTATTACTAACAAAGTTTGGAGCTTTTCATGACAAACGAGTCAAAAAACGAAAATGGTGCGGAGTTATCACCAGAACAAATAGTTGAAGATTCCATTAAGCAAGCTGAGGGGCAGGTTGAAGAGCAACAGGTAGATGATCATGTTGCTATAAGTACCGAACAAGAAAAGATCAATGAACTTGAGTTAGCCCTCGTAGCGGCGAAATCAACAGTAAGCGATCAAAAAGACTCTGTTATACGTGCAAAAGCTGAGGTTGATAATGTTCGCCGTCGCAGCGCACAAGATGTCGAAAAAGCCCGTAAATTTGCTTTAGATAAATTTGCTGCTGAGTTATTGCCTGTTGTTGATAACCTTGAACGAGCCATAGCAACTGTTAATAAAGAAGATGAAGGCCAACAAGGTCTTGCTGAAGGTGTTGAACTGACGCTACAAAGTATGATGGCTGCTTTAGATAAATTTGGTATTAAAGTCGTTGATCCACTGGATCAACCTTTTAATCCTGAATTACATCAAGCAATGTCAATGCAAGAAGTTGAAGGTGTCGCACCTAATACGGTTATTGCCGTTATGCAAAAGGGTTATGAGCTTAATGGACGTTTAGTTCGCCCTGCAATGGTAATGGTTTCTAAGGCTTCGCCTAGCGTTGATGTTAAAGCTTAACGGTAAGCCAATTTTACAGCAAAAAGTTAAACTTTAATGCTTAGCTTTTTTTTGCTGTAAATAAAAACGAGGGGCTTTTTTTTAAACAGATTTTTTTACTTTTTTATTCATAAAGAGTTGAAAAGCTTATTCCAGCCCCCATTATTTATTCAACGACAAATTATTCATTATTTAAACACGGCTTATTCATTTATTGAGCCGCTGATTATTAGAAATAGGAGATCCCAAAATGGGCAAAATTATTGGTATTGATCTAGGAACAACCAACTCATGTGTTGCTGTACTAGAAGGTGGTAAAGCACGTGTTATTGAAAATGCTGAAGGTGACCGTACAACCCCTTCAATCATTGCTTATACAGAAGAAGGCGAAACATTAGTAGGTCAGCCTGCTAAGCGTCAATCAGTGACCAACCCTACAAATACATTATTTGCAATTAAACGTTTAATTGGTCGTCGTTTTGAAGACGAAGAAGTACAACGTGATATTAAAATTATGCCATTTGGTATTGTTAAAGCTGATAATGGCGATGCTTGGGTTACCACGCGTGACAAGAATGTTGCACCACCACAAGTTTCTGCTGAAGTTCTAGCAAAAATGAAAAAGACAGCTGAAGATTTTTTAGGTGAAACGGTTACTGAAGCGGTAATTACTGTACCAGCCTACTTTAACGACTCACAACGTCAAGCAACTAAAGATGCTGGTCGTATTGCTGGTCTTGATGTTAAACGTATTATTAATGAGCCTACTGCTGCTGCTCTTGCTTACGGCATGGACAAGCAAGAAGGTGATAAGACTATCGCGGTTTACGATCTCGGTGGTGGTACTTTTGATATTTCAATCATTGAAATTGATGAAATGGACGGTGAACACACTTTTGAAGTATTAGCGACTAACGGTGATACTCATTTAGGTGGCGAAGATTTTGATAATCGTCTTATTAACTATCTAGTTGCAGAGTTTAAGAAAGATCAAGGTATGGACTTAACTACCGATCCTCTTGCAATGCAACGTTTAAAAGAAGCGGCTGAAAAAGCAAAATGTGAGCTGTCTTCTGCACAACAAACAGATGTAAACTTACCTTACATCACTGCTGATGCAGCGGGTCCTAAACATATGAATATTAAAGTGACTCGCGCCAAGCTTGAATCTTTAGTTGAAGATATGGTTAAAGCAACATTAGAACCACTTAAACAAGCACTTAAAGACGCTGACTTATCAACAAGTGGCATCGATGATGTAATTTTAGTTGGTGGTCAAACACGTATGCCATTGGTTCAAAAAATGGTGACTGAATTTTTCGGTAAAGAGCCGCGTAAAGACGTTAACCCTGATGAAGCGGTAGCTGCTGGTGCAGCAATTCAAGCCGGTGTTCTTTCTGGTGATGTAACTGACGTATTACTCCTTGATGTGACTCCATTATCTTTAGGTATTGAAACTATGGGTGGCGTTATGACTAACGTTATCGATAAAAATACTACGATACCTACCAAACAATCACAAACGTTCTCAACAGCTGATGATAATCAAGCTGCAGTAACTGTTCATGTGGTTCAAGGTGAGCGTAAGCAAGCTAGCGCTAACAAATCTCTTGGTCAATTTAACCTGGAAGGTATTGACCCAGCACCACGTGGTACTCCACAAATCGAAGTAACCTTTGATATTGATGCTGATGGTATTTTACATGTAACGGCTAAAGACAAAAACACCGGTAAAGAGCAAAAGATAACGATTAAAGCGTCTTCTGGCTTATCTGATGATGAAGTAGAGCAGATGGTCCGTGATGCTGAACTCAATGCTGAAGCAGATGCGAAATTTGAAGAATTAGTTAAAGCACGCAATCAAGCTGACGGTATGGTTCACGCAACTCGCAAGCAAATTGAAGAAGCAGGCGATGATTTACCGGCAGAAGATAAAGAAAAAATTGAAGCAGCTCTAACCGAACTTGAAGCGGCTATCAAAGGTGACGATAAAGAAGCCATTGATGCAAAAACTCAAGCTGTTATTGAAGCGTCAGCTAAATTAATGGAAATTGCCCAAGCTAAACAACAAGCTGAAGCAGCAGCCGAAGCTGGCGAAGAAACAACAGGAAGTTCAGCTCCGGCTGATGACGTTGTTGATGCAGAGTTTGAAGAAGTTAAAGATGTTAAAGAAGATAAGTAGTTAGCTTTAAATTGAATTTATTTCAATGAGTTAGCAAAGCGTCGGTCTTATTCCGGCGCTTTTTGTTATATAAAACAATGATTTTTTACCGTAAACAAGAAGCGAATTTATGTCAAAACGTGATTATTATGAAGTTTTAGCGGTGAATAAAAGCGCCACTGGAAAAGAAATAAAGAAAGCTTATAAACGCTTAGCAATGAAGTATCACCCAGATCGTACACAAGGTGATAAAGAGAAAGAAGAGCAGTTTAAAGAAGTTAAAGAAGCTTACGAAGTGCTCAATGATGAGCAAAAACGTGGTGCTTATGATCAATATGGTCATGCGGCTTTCGAACATGGACAAGGCGGTGGTGGCCAAGGCGGTGGTTTTGGTGGCGGCTCGTTCGATGATATATTTGGTGATATTTTTGGTGGTGGCGGTGGCCGTGGACGAGGACAAAGTCAATCGCGAGCACGACGTGGTTCAGATTTACGTTATAACTTAGACTTAACGCTTGAAGAAGCAGTTAAAGGTAAAACACTAGAGATTCAAGTACCTACCTATGTGAGTTGTGAACCTTGTACTGGCTCAGGTGCTAAAAAGGGCACCAGTGCAAAAACATGTTCAACGTGTCATGGTCATGGTCAAGTTCAAATGCGCCAAGGCTTATTTGCGGTTCAACAAACCTGTCCTACTTGTAGCGGTAAAGGTAAAGTTATTGTTAGTCCTTGTCCAAGTTGTCGTGGTCAAGGTCGTGTTGAAAAAACTAAAACTTTATCAGTGAAAATTCCACCAGGCGTAGATACTGGTGACAGAATTCGTTTATCTGGTGAAGGTGAAGCGGGCGAGCATGGTGCACCTGCAGGTGATTTGTATGTTCAAGCTGAGGTCAAAGATCACGCGATCTTTGTTCGTGATGAAAACAACTTATACTGTGATGTACCGATTAGCTTTACTACTGCAGCGCTTGGCGGTGAAATTGAAGTGCCCACTTTAGAAGGTAAAGTTAAGCTTAAAATACCTAAAGAGTCACAAACAGGTAAGGTTTTCCGTTTACGTGGTAAAGGCGTTAAGTCAGTTCGTAGTAGTTTTACTGGTGACTTAATGTGTAAAGTGGTTATTGAAACACCGGTCAGTTTATCAGGTGATCAAGCCGATCTTTTACGTCAATTTGAAGAGAAAATGGGTAAGAGTAGCTCAAAACATCGTCCCAAAGAAACGGGATTTTTCGATGGTGTGAAAAACTTCTTTGATGATCTGAAAAGTTAAATTTATCTGATTAAGTTGCTTTGAAAAGGGAAGAACATTAAATGTTCTTCCCTTTTTGTTTGTCTTGCCAAACGTGGAATCAAAAAAGAGTCACTCTTACATATCAAAATTGGGTAAGATACCGCTGCGGCTGTGTTCAAAAATCAATGACGTTTCAACATTAGTCACTTCATCACGCGATGTAATGGCATTAAAAACAAACTGACGTAAATGCTCACTATCTCTTACTGACATATGGATAAAGTAATCAAAATTACCTCCCATATGATACAGACTGATAATTTCAGGAAGTTTAAGTAAATCATCACGTAAATTATTCACTATATCTTCTGAATAAGGCTGTAAGCGAATAGCGGCGATTGCTTCGATATTACCACCAATATTTTTCAAATTCACTTCAATAAAAGCGTTTTTAATTACCCCATTATTTTTTAAACGCTTTACTCGCTCTAAGCAGGTAGAGGGTGCAATACCTATTTGAGCAGCAAGTTCTTTATTGGTGATATCCGCATCATTATATAAAATCGTTAATATACGTAAGTCGATTGCATCAAGTTTTTTCATCAGCTCATTTGCCCATTATTTTTTTTCTATCAGTTTATGATATTGATATTACACTTAATAAATTTGTTTTAAGAGAAAAATTGATGTTTTAGTGAATTTTTATCGTTTTATTGCGTAATTACCGAATTTTTTTAAATAACAGGGATATAAATTTCAATAACTAAGACGTTTGTTTGTTATTAACAAAATGTAACATCTATATTATTTGATTAACTAAGCCATTATGACATATTATGTCTAATTGAATTCTGTGAAAAAACTTTAAGGAAAAACGTGGCAATTACCACCATACAAAACTTTTTAAAAAAAGAATCTGCTAGTGGCATAATTTTGATGTTCGCAGCAATATGTGCAATGGCGCTAGCTAACTCTCCTTGGTCAACTTGGTATGACTTATTATTGGATGTTCCAGTGGTGGTCGCTATTGGCAGTTTTGAAATCGCTAAACCGCTATTACTCTGGATTAATGATGGTTTGATGGCCTTATTTTTCTTTCTCATTGGCTTAGAACTTAAACGAGAATTTTTAGAAGGTAATTTATCACAACCCGGTCAGATAATGTTGCCAGCAATAGGAGCTGTTGGCGGTATGGTGGTGCCCGCACTTTTTTACGTCTCGTTAAACTATGACAATCCCAGTGCACTTAACGGTTGGGCAATACCGACAGCAACTGATATTGCCTTTGCATTAGGTATTTTAGCTATTATTGGTGCCAAAGTGCCTTTACAGCTTAAAGTGTTTTTAACCTCTTTAGCTATTTTTGATGACTTAGGTGCGATTATTATTATTGCGCTATTTTATACGGAACAATTATCGGTGTTATCTTTAGTTGTCTCTGCATCTATATTAACTATTTTATTCGTATTGAATAGAGAAAATGTTACTGATACATCTCCTTATATATTTTTTGGCTTGATTCTATGGGTCGCTGTTTTAAAGTCAGGAGTTCATGCAACATTAGCGGGGGTCGTATTAGCATTTTTCATTCCAATAAAAGGTAAAAGAGATGAACCCTCACCTTTAAAATCGCTAGAGCATAACCTTCACTCAACTGTGGCTTTTATTGTGCTTCCCATCTTTGCCTTTGCCAATGCGGGTATTAGTTTTGTTAATGTTGGTATCGAACAAGTCATGTCACCGGTCCCGTTAGGGATTATTTTAGGACTGGTGGTCGGTAAACAGCTAGGTGTTTTTGGTTTGTGTTTTGTTGCCATTAAACTAGGTTTTGCCAAGTTACCAGAACAAGTTAATTTACAATTATTATACGGTGTCGCTTTATTGTGCGGTGTCGGTTTCACTATGAGCCTATTTATTGGTTCACTCGCCTTTGAACAAAATCCAGGCATTCCGCTTTATCAAGAAAGGTTAGGCATTGTTATTGGTTCATTCATATCAGGTGTTTTAGGTTATTTAGTGATTAAAAATGCCGTAAAAAAATTTCCAGATAGTGATTAATTATTATGGCAATATAATTAATAAAATGGCGCTTATGGTTGAACCGAAGCGCCTTTTTTCGTTAAAATAGCGACATGAAATTTTTTGACCTTTTTTTATTTAAGCTGTTATGACAGATATCAGGCAAATACACATTTACCAAGACTTGATAGACCTCTTTAATCATTGTTTTGCTGAAGAATTTAACACGCGTTTAGTCAAAGGTGCGGATGAACCGATCTATTCACCTGCTAGTGACAGTTGTAGCTATCATCAACTGATTTTTGCTCATGGCTATTATGCCAGTGCTTTACATGAGATAGCCCATTGGTGTATCGCAGGAAAAGATCGTCGTTTGTTAGAAGATTTTGGTTATTGGTATGAAGCTGACGGAAGAAACGCACAACAACAAGAAATATTCGAGCAAGTAGAAATAAAACCCCAAGCCGTCGAATGGGCTTTGTCTGTCGCAGCTAATAAAAAATTTAATGTTTCTGCTGATAATTTAAATGGCTCTCAAGGCGACACCAAGGCTTTCAAATGGTCTGTTTATCAGCAAGTACTGGTATATCTTGATAAGGGATTTCCACCACAAGCCCAATCATTTATTAAATTACTGAGTGAGTTTTACCAAATATCTTTCCCATTAACTGCTGAACATTTTAGCTTTGAGAGTTCCTAATTATGCATAACCTATTTAAACTTGGCTTTATTATTAATCCTATTGCTGGTATTGGCGGCAGTGTCGCGCTAAAAGGGAGTGATGGGGCTGGTATCGCAGAAAAAGCTCTAGCTTTAGGTGCTACGGCAAAAGCTAATGAACGGGCGAGCTTAGCTCTTGAAATATTACTGCCTTTTAAAGACCAAATCATTATTTATACGGCAAGTGGCCTAATGGGCGAGCAGTGTGCTAAAGCACTGGGTTTTAATGTTGAAGTTATTTATAGCGCCGATAGTGAGACAACGAGTGCACAAGATACAGAAAATACGGTTATTGCCTTACTTAATTTACAAAACCACCAAACAATTGATATTTTGCTTTTCGCTGGTGGAGACGGTACGGCACGAAATATTAGTGATCAAGTTGGCGATAACTGTCCAGTACTTGGTATCCCTGCCGGTTGTAAAATTCATTCAGGTGTTTACGCTATTACACCAAAAGCCGCCGGTAGAGTCGTTGAATTAATGCTGACAGGACAACTCGTGACGTTAACGGAAGCTGATGTTATGGATATTGACGAAAGCTTATTTCGCCAAGGTGTGGTTAAAGCTAAGCGTTATGGTGAAATGCAAATACCCAGTGAACTACGTTATGTTCAAGCAGTGAAGTCAGGCGGTAAAGAGTCTGATGAATTAGTGTTACAAGATATCGCCGCTCACGTTATAGAACATATGGAAGAAGAGTTATTTATTATGGGCTCAGGTTCAACTACTGCATTTGTCATGGGAGTGTTAGCAGAGAAAAACACCTTGTTAGGTGTCGATTTATTAAAAGCACAAACGGTGGTAGCTAACGACTTAACAGAGTCTGAACTATGGGCCTATATAGAAAATAATAACCAAGATAGTGATAAAGTCGCTGCTAAATTAGTGATTACACTTATTGGCGGTCAAGGGCATATTTTTGGTCGTGGTAATCAGCAATTGAGTCCGAGGATATTACGGGTAATTGGTAAAGATAATATTATGATTATTGCGACAAAAAGTAAATTGGCGGCTTTAAACTCTCGCCCTCTTATTTGTGACACCGGTGATGTTGAACTTGACCAAATGTTCTCAGGGTTCATGCCAGTAATCACTGGCTATAAAGATCAAGTTTTATACCCAGTAGCGAGTCCTGTTTAAACTTTTAAAATACCGTATAGGAATAAAAATGCAATTTCAAACATTAGCAAAACTTTATCAATACTTTGATAATTTAGCAGAAGAAGAAACCAGTAGCGATGAGTTGTTTGCTAGCAGCTATATCCGAGGTTTTATTGGTTTATCTGCCAGTGAGTTTGGCGATGAGCAACAAACATTAAGTATCGCTTTAGCGAATACTGTCAGTGAAAAACTCTATGAAGCACGAGCCGAGCTAACACCTCAAGATCGTGTGATAGTGAATGAATATTGGCAAGAGATGATTCCTATTTTTAACTAGTCTATCTCGTTAATTTTTGTAGCTTGAGGCACTTTTTTGTATGACGTTAGGTAAGCTTTATATCTGTGAGTTTTATATTGAAGTTTATTGCTTGTTATAAAACAGGGTTACGTTGAGCGTTGTTATAATTTTTAGGTGGAGATATATTGATAGATAAACTGAGTATTATTACTAAAGTATTATTTCCTTATCGAAACGTTGCTCTAGTATTAATTTTTTTACTGGCTTTGAATGTGGTGTATAGCTTTTTTTTTCAATCACATTTGGAGCAAGACGCTATAGCGTTACCTTGTTTTTTAGCCATGCTTTGGTTAGGAATGTGTTATTTACTTTTAGGTTTTTTACAGCAAAACGCTGAATACGCTGCATTTGAGTCTGGTAATAAGTTAAGTATCTTTAAGCGACTAAAAAAGATGATTCAACGTGGGTTTTATTATTTCCTTGCGGTACTATTTTTAGGCTTAACCCTAGCGCTTAGTATATTGACCTTTCGAATATTAACTATTTGGTTACAATAAAAGGCCAATAAATGGGCTGGCTTTATAGCTGAATGAACTATTACTAATCAATGAATATTTAAAAATGAGACGTTACTATTAATATCTCATTTTTAATAATTTATTGTTAAGAGCTGATTCTAGTCGCTGCTTTCATCGCACTCACAAATCGACTTAGTTCTGCATTCATTACTTGATTATCTTCAAGATTATTTTCAATAATTTTAACGACAGCCGAACCACTAATAGCCCCTTTTGCGTCAGCGCTTAAAGCTTCTTGTACTTGCTCAGGTTTTGAAATACCAAAACCTAGCACGGATGGTGGCGCATTATATTTATTGAGTGTGGCAATTAAATGTGTTCCAGGCATTTCAGCTTGTACCTCAGCGCCAGTAACGCCCGCTCGGCTGAGCACATAAGTATACCCTCTGCCATAGGAAGCTACTTGACGAAGCGTGTCGTCACTCGCATTAGGTGGAACGATAAAAATGGGTGCTACACCATGTTTTAATGCCGCCTCTTTAAAGGGCTTACTTTCTCGAATAGGTAAGTCTGCAATTAATACTGAATCAACACCGACAGCAGCCATATCTTGATAAAATTTGTCTATACCACGAGCAAATACTAAATTGCCATAAAGTAATAGGCCAATAGGAATGCTAGGGGCATATTCACGAACTTTAGCAAGTATATCAATACAAATGTCAGTGTTTATACCGGAATTAATTGCACGTAGTGCTGACTTTTGAATTGTTATACCATCAGCACTTGGGTCTGAAAATGGAATACCTAATTCAAGTGCATCGGCACCGGCATCCACTAATGTTTTGATTAATTCAAATGACTGCTCAGCATTGGGATCGCCAATAGTGACGAAAGGAATAAATGCCCCTTCATTTTTTTTAGCTAATGATGAAAACAGTTGATCATATCTAAAGCCCGCTTGGTTAGTTAAGTTTGACATTATGCATCTCCCTTAGATGAAGGCTCTAAAATTGTATGGACATGGGCTAAGTCTTTATCACCCCGTCCTGAAAGATTAACCAAAAAGATAGTTTCTTCGGTGACAGCCTCAGCCATTTTTAAGGTATGAGCTAGGGCATGAGAGGGTTCTAACGCAGGAATAATACCTTCATTTAGCGCTAGTGCTTTAAAAGCTTCTAATGCTTCATCATCATTGATGGGTACATATTGTGCACGGCCTAAATCTTTTAGGTATGCATGTTGTGGACCGACCGCAGGGTAATCAAGACCTGCTGATACAGAGTATGACTCTTCAATCTGTCCAGATTTATCTTGCATGATGTAAGTATAATTACCATGTAACATACCTTTTGTGCCTGAGACTAGCGTAGCACCATGAAGCTTGGTATCGACACCTTTACCACCAGCTTCAACACCAATAAGTTTCACATTTTCTTCTTTAATAAAATCATGAAACATCCCAATAGCATTGGAACCACCACCAACACAAGCGATGACGTAATCAGGCAGTCGGCCTTCTTGTTTAAGTATTTGAGCCTTAGCTTCTTCACCAATCATCTTTTGAAATTCACGGACAATAGTTGGGAAGGGATGAGGTCCGGCTGCGGTACCGAGCAAATAATGGGTGTCTTCATAATTGGCTGACCAGTCACGAAGCGCCTCATTGACCGCATCTTTTAATGTGCCAGAGCCTGCGGTAACTGGAATGACCTTAGCGCCCATTAATTTCATTCGAAATACATTGGGTTGCTGTCGTTCACAATCTACAGCGCCCATATAGACTCTACACTTTAGCCCTAATAATGAACAAGCGATTGCAGTGGCAACACCATGTTGTCCTGCACCAGTTTCCGCGATGATTTCAGTCTTCCCCATACGTTTTGCCAATAAAGCTTGACCGAGTACTTGATTGGTTTTATGAGCCCCACCGTGGAGTAAATCTTCACGTTTAAGGTAAATTTTCGCTAAAGGATTTTTGACAATATTTCGACAAAGTGTCAGTGGTGTTGGTCGGCCTGCGTAATTGGTTAACAGGTTATTAAACTCTGTCAAAAAAGCTTCATCAGTTTGAGACTCAATAAAAGCTTGCTCTAACTGTTCTAAAGCAGGGACTAATAGTTCACCAACAAACATGCCGCCAAATTCACCGAAGTAGGCTGGCAAGGTAGTTTTGATTTTATTACCACTAGTTTCTGTTGTGTTTGTAGTATTAGTTGTCATGTCTGATTTTCCGTATTTTAATAATTTCTGATAGTCGAAAAAATTTTATTAAGTTTCTCGCTACATTTTATACCTGGGCTTATCTCAACGCCTGAGTTGATGTCCAGACCATATAAGTCTTGAGCAGCCATAGTTTCTAACGCTTGCTCAATGTTGTTCTGATTAAGTCCACCGGCTAATAAGCAAGCCGATAAGTCTTGTTGGCTCTCATTTAACATTTGCCAAGAAAAAACTTCTCCACTGCCTGCATTTTTACCATCAAGGACAAAATGTTTTACCGCAGCTGTTAATGGCGGAACTTGATCTTCGACAGCAACCGCTTTCCATACTTGGCAATGACTTTCTAGTTTAGACGTTAGTTGGTTAATATAATCTGAGTCTTCATTACCATGAAGTTGCACTGCGCTCAGGCTAAGTAAGCGGGCGAGGTCAGCAACATCATCAATTGCATGATTAACAAATACACCAACATAACTGAGTGATGGCGCCTGTTCAGTAATCTCTAGTGCTTGCTGTTTGCTAATACACCGTGGTGATTTATTAGTAAAAATTAAACCACCAAATTCAGCACCGGCATTAGTCGCTGCGATTGCCTGTGTGGGTGTGGTTAGGCCACAAACCTTGTTGTGACCATAAATAAGTTGTCGACAAGCAAGGTCAATATCTTCTTCGGCCATTACTGAGCTACCGACTAAAAAACCATCAACAGCAGGAGCAAGTTCTCTTACTTGGTTATTGGTATATATACCGGACTCAGAAATTAAAATACGGTCTTCAGGTATGTTTGGTGCATAATCAAAGGTACGAGCAATATCGGTTGAAAGATCACGTAAGTCACGATTATTTATACCGATGAGCTTCGCATCTAATTTAATCGCTCGGTCTTGTTCTTCTTTAGTTGATATTTCGGTTAATATCGCTAAATTATATTTTTTAGCAACAGCGGCAAGCTCAAGATATTGTTCATCGTCAAGAACACTTAACATTAATAAAATAGCATCAGCACCATAATAGCGAGCTAAGTAAACTTGGTAGGTATCAATGAAAAAGTCTTTGTTAAGTACCGGGCAGCTAACGGTATCAGTTACTATTTTCAAATAGTCATAGTGACCTTGAAAATATTTTTCATCCGTTAATACTGAGATTGCTGCCGCGTATTTATCATAAATTTGGCAGATACTTTTAATATCAAAGTTAGCCCTAATTACCCCTTTTGATGGTGAGGCTTTTTTACATTCGAAGATAAAACCAGCATTAGGATTATCTTTACTGCGACGAAGGGCGGCATACATATCTTTTTTACTAGGGGTTAGTTCATTAATAAAGCTTTCTAATGGCAGTTTTGCTTTTAGCTCGGCGACAGCTTCAAGTTTATCAATAACGATTTTTTCTAACACATTAGGCAGATCTTGAGGTAAATCGCTTGGTAAATTTTTGTCCAGTTGTTTTTTTACTGAGTTTTCTTGCGTATTATTATTCATTATTTTTCTTCTTTATTTGATACAGAGACTAACGTTGCTAGTGTTATCGCCGCTTTTCCTGATGCTAATACTTCGCGGGCCATTTGAGCGGCGTCTTTTAAGTTGTTGGCTTTATCATGTAAATAAAGTAATGCAGCACAATTGATAATTACTGCCGCATTATGTGCTTGCTCACCATTACCAGAGAGTATTGCTTTAACAATATCGGCATTTTCTTTGGGTGTGCCACCTTTGATTGCCTCAAGTGGATAACTTTGCAAACCAAAATCTGTGGGACTTATTTGCTTTGAAATTAACTGGCCATTATTAATTTCAGTTAGTTGAGTTGACCCATGTAAAGCAATTTCGTCTAAGCCACTTCCGTGAACCACCCAAGCTCGCTTTACCCCAGTGAGCATTAAGGTTTTGGCAATAGTTTCTATCAACTCTGGGATATAAACACCGAGTAACATCACACTTGGCTGTGCGGGGTTAACCAGTGGCCCTAAAATATTAAACATCGTACGGATACCCATCGCTTTTCTAACGGGTGCGGCATGTTTAAAACCAGGATGATAAGCGGGTGCATATAAAAAACATAAATTGGCTTTTGCTAAACAGTCACTGGCTGTTTGTGGTGACATCATTAAATTAACGCCCAGCGCTTCAAGTAAATCCGCAGAGCCAGACATGCTAGAGACGCTTCGGTTACCGTGTTTTGCCATTTTTAAGCCACAAGTCGCTGCCAATATTGCAGCGGTTGTTGAAATATTGATGGTGTTAGCGCCGTCACCACCTGTGCCGACACAGTCTGCGACTGGGCTCAACTGCTTTGGAAATGTTGTCGCTGAACGTCTAATGGCAACAGCAGCCCCTGCTATTTCACTTGGACTTTCACCTTTTATCTTTAATGCCGTCAACACCGAAGCCAGTAAGGCAGGTTCAATATCACCTTTAATCATTTGGCTAAAAAACTCATTCGCTTGCTCTTGTGTTAACGAGTGTCCTTCAATAAGTTGCGTTAATATTTTAGACATGGATATTTCCTTGTGCATTAAGTGAAAGTAAATGCTCAATACTTTGGGCTAATAAGTTACTACCATAAGTCGTTAATATTGACTCTGGGTGAAATTGAAAACCAATAATCGCTGCCTGTTGGTGTTCAATTGCCATCGGTAATTGGACACCTTGCTCGGTAGTAAAGTGTGCGGTCATCGCCAAGTTATTTGGCATTTTTGTTGCGACTAATGAGTGATAACGTGCCACAGGTAATGGATTAACAATACGGTTAAAGGCACCTTTTTGATTGTGCTCAATGGGCGATGATTTACCGTGAACAATCTCAGGGGCGCGGTCAATAATGCCGCCAAAGTGCTGTATTAGTGCTTGATGGCCTAAACATATACCGAGAATGGGGGCTTTACCAACGGTCTTTTCAATTAACTCCATTAAACACCCTGCATGGCTGGGGTCACCAGGACCAGGTGATAATACCAGTAAAACCTGTTGATTCGATGTTTGTTGAATCTCACTAATCTGAGCAACAATAAAATCAGCACTTAAGGTATTACGATAAACCACAGGTTCAAACCCTAGTGTTTGAAATTCATCAACTAGGTTGTAGGTGAATGAGTCTAGGTTGTCTAACATCACTATCTTAGTGTTTGACTTGCTTGAGTTAGCTAGATTATCCATATTACCCTCTACCTTGAGTTTTGTCATTTGCTAAGACAATCGCGTTTAATACCGCTTGTGCTTTTTGCCGGGTTTCATTAGCTTCTGCTTGGGGGGCTGAGTCATAAACGACACCCGCACCTGCTTGAATTTGTGCAATGTCATCTTTGACAAAGGCCGAGCGAATAATAATACAAGTATCCATTTCACCCATGCCGGTAATATAACCAACTGCACCGCCATAACTTCCACGACGTGTACCTTCAACTTGTCGAATAAGCTCAGTCGCTTTTATTTTAGGTGCACCAGAGAGAGTACCCATGTTCATGCAAGCTTGATAAGCATGTAAGGCATCAAGCTCAAGGGATAGCGTGCCACAAACTCGAGACACAAGGTGCATAACATGAGAGTAGCGGTCAACTTTTAATAAATCGGGAACATGTCGAGTCCCGGCCTGGCTAACTCGAGCGATATCATTTCTTGCTAAATCAACAAGCATAATATGTTCAGCTAATTCTTTTTTATCGAGGCGAAGTTCAAGCTCAATTCGGCTATCGAGATCCAAGCAAATGCTACCATCACTTTTTAAACCTCTAGGCCGGGTACCCGCTATTGGATAAATTTCCACCTGTCGGTTGTGCTGTTGATACTTTATTGCTGATTCTGGAGAGGCGCCAAAGATACAAAATTCGCTATCTTTTAAGTAAAACATGTAAGGGCTAGGGTTACTGATTTTAAGCTCTTGATAGGCGAGTTTACTATCAAGACATGGTAAGCTAAAAGTACGTGATGGTACAACTTGAAAGATATCACCAGCGCGAATATTTTCTTTTAAGTTGTTTACTATGTTGCAAAACTCTTCGTCAGATTTATCTGTGGTTATCGCTAAAGATGAATCTGACGATGATTCATTAATTTGAACTCGATGATTATCAACAGCGTTGGCTGATTTTTTGGTGATATCTTCAGAGAGTAGGGTTTTAAATTGAGTAACACGTTGCTTGATTTTTTCATCAGCGCTTGTTTGATGCTCACCATCAAAAACATTAGCAATGATCTCTGTTGACTGACGTTCGTGATCGATAATCACTAATGTTTCCGCTAAATAATAAACGAAATCTGGGCAAGTATTTGCACCATCCTCTACCTGGGGTAATTGCTCACTAACGGCAATCATATCAAAAGAAAAAACACCACCAAGAAACACAGCGAAAGGGTGGTTGGTTTGGTTTTTAAGTCGGTTATAAAGACGTAAACTTTCAAAAGGGTTAATTGCCATCAAGCGAGATTTCTCGTCAAGCTCATTAGCCACCATAGGAAATTTTGCAATAAGTACTTGGGCGGAGAAGTTTTCATGCTGAGATTTTTTAAAACTCAGCTCTGCCACGGCTGATAATTGTTGAGCGGCAAAGGCGACTGCTGCTATACCATTTTGGGACAATGGACTAAAAGTGACGGTATCACCATTACAGACTATTTTTACTGCAGCATTAGTCAGTAATAGGCTTTTCAATAAGTGTTTTTTATCTACTTCAGCAGATTCTAATAATATGTTGTTATCTTTATCATTACATAATAAACGATAGACATTTAATGGATCGCTTTGGTAAGCAGCATCTTCAGTAATCGTCTTCACGGAACCTAAATTACTGTTATTGTTTTCAAGTGTTTTTTTCATGGTTTACCCTTAATTATTTAGTCTCTGATCTTGTCATCCTGCATATTTAGGCAAGAGCCACCAAATAAACCACGTTTTTACTTTTTTCATTGATATATCCTATTTTATTATTCCCATAAAATGTTATCGGGAATATATTATCTTAGTGTTTATAACAAAAAAGCCCGCTTATACAATAAGCGGGCTTTTGAGAATTATTTTTGTACAAATCTTACATACAAACAACGATCACAACCCACTTATGTTGAGTAAGGCCACCACCAAATCTGTGAAATAGTTTGTTTTGTTTGTATCATTATTCTTGTCACCAACGTAAAATTACGTATGAATTATTTTATGTAAAATTTATTTCCTATAGAAGACCTGATTATGAACCTTATGTCAACCGGTGATTTAATACCATGGGCAAACTTACCCGAAGGTACTCGACTTGATTTACATAGTCATACCAAATGCTCTGACGGTGGCTTGTCGCCAAAAGAGTTGGTGGATAGGGCGGTTAACTTTCAAATAGATATTCTAGCGATTACCGATCACGATACTGTTGCCGCACTTGATATTGCTAATGAGTATATTGTAGATCAAAAAATTCCACTTAAATTAGTTAACGGTATCGAGATATCAACTGGATGGGAGGGTTTTGAAATTCATATTGTTGGTTTAAATATCGATGAAAAGGCCCCCGAATTGTTACAACTAATTAAACGTCAGCAACAAGCCCGAGAAGAAAGAGCAATTGCGATGGGTGAAAAACTTGAAAAATGTGGCTTTGATAATATTTATAACCAAGCCAAGAAAATTTCTGGCGATGGTTCCATTACCAGAGCTCATTTCGCCAAAGTACTGGTAAGAGAAGGTCATGTTTCTGCAATGCAAAAAGCGTTTGATAAATTTATTGGTAAAGGACAACGCGCCTTTGTAAAAGCGAATTGGTGCTCCATTGAAGAAGCAATAGCGGCAATTCATTTGGCCGGTGGTAGTGCGGTGATGGCACATCCTGTAAGATATGGCTTATCAACAAAATGGTTAAGACGTTTGGTGGTTCACTTTAAAGAAAATGGCGGCGATGCGCTAGAAACTGTTTTACCGCAAATGGGTAATGAACAACGTAAATTAATGCTAAGCTTTTGTTTAGAATATGATTTAAAAGCATCAATGGGGTCAGACTTTCATTATCCGAGTAAATGGAGTGATTTGGGTCGAAATTTAACTATGCCAGATCAGGCAACACCTGTATGGCAAAGTTGGTAAATACCCTCAGTCGTTTTGATCTTCTATATTTGCAAGAAACCAGAATAAACAACAAAAAGGTCGAGATATGAGTCAATTTTTCTATGTACATCCTGATAATCCTCAAGGCCGTTTGATTAAGCAAGCGGTTGCTATGATTCATGATGGTGCTGTTATTGTTTATCCTACAGATTCTGGTTATGCTTTAGGCTGTCATATGGGCGATAAAAAAGCATTAGAGCGTCTTTGTCAGATTCGTAATATTGATAAAAATCATAATTTCACCTTACTTTGTGCTGACTTATCTCAACTGTCTGAATATACCCAAGTTGATAATGTTGCTTATAGGTTATTAAAAAATAATACGCCAGGAGCTTATACCTTTATTTTTAAAGGTTCAAAAGAAGTACCTAAGCGATTGTTAAACCCTAAAAAGAAAACTATAGGTATTCGTATACCTGATAATATTATTGCTCAAGCATTATTAACAGAATTAAAAGAACCATTAATGTCGACTAGCTTGATTCTTCCTGGCGAACATAGAGCAGAATTTGATCCCGAACATATCCGTGATGTTTTAGAGCACAATGTTGACCTTATTATAAATGGGGGCTATTTAAGCGAAAAACCGACGACGGTTATCGATCTTTCTGAAGATAATGTTGAGATCATACGTGTTGGCGAAGGAGATCCCCGTCCATTTGAATAATAGGTAGGTGATTCTTGGCTAATAATAAAGAAAAACGCCATTTTTGATAGTGTTAAAGCTTTATCATAATAAATTATCAAACAAACCTTATTAGCTGATTACAAAGTGACAAAAAAACGTATAATTGCCACCATTGAATGATTAGTCTTTGACAGTTGAGGGCGAGACATATAACTAATTAAAGTCGCTTAGGGTTATTGCTTGATAATTTTGACTTACTTAAGTAAGTAAGTAAGTCATTGGCTATATTTAAAAAATTAACGACTTGATAACCAAAACAGTGAATAAACATAAATCATCATCGTGATTTCAAGCTGAAATCACGATGATTAAATCAAAGAGACAGCAGTGTCGTATTATTATTATTCGGTATTATTTAACGCCAATGATGATTATATCAAGCTACTGACGAACGAGAGCCTAGATCAATGTCTGAAAAATTACAAAAAGTATTAGCCCGTGCAGGTAAGGGATCACGAAGAGAAATGGAAACTGTGATCAGTGCTGGCAGGGTAAGTGTTGATGGCAAAGTGGCTTATTTAGGCGACCGTGTTGAAGGTACTGAACAAATTCGCATTGATGGTCATCAAGTCAGTTTTAAAGATAAAGCTGAAGAGATATGTCGCGTAATAATGTACAACAAGCCAGAAGGCGAAATGTGCACACGTAAAGACCCTGAAGGAAGGCCAACCGTATTTGACCGTTTACCTGTCTTAGAAAATGAACGTTGGGTTGCTGTTGGACGTTTAGATATTAATACGTCAGGTATGTTGTTGTTTACCACTGATGGCGAACTTGCGAGTCGGTTGATGCATCCGTCACAAAGTGTTGAACGTGAATATGCAGTACGTGTTTTTGGCGATGTCAATGAGGCCATGTTACAAACACTTAGAGCTGGCGTTAAACTTGAAGACGGTCCTGCTAAATTCCAAGACATTACTTATCGCGGTGGTGAAGGTCGTAACCATTGGTTTCATGTGGTACTTTCTGAAGGGCGAAATCGTGAAGTTCGCCGTTTATGGGAGAGTCAGGAAGTACAAGTTAGTCGTTTGATTCGAGTGCGCTATGGCGATTTAGAAATGAAGCGTCAGCTACCTTTAGGTGGTTGGACCGAGTTGAATTTAAAAGATGTTAATTATTACCGTAAACTTGTTGGCTTAACATTAGAAGCAAAAAGTAAGGTCAAAGTGGACGAGAAGACAATGGACAATGCTAAGGCTCGACGGATTCGTCGCTCGGTTAAAAAACATCAGCAACGTAACCAACAAGCTACTCGCAGACGCCGTTAATCGTCAGTTACACTTTTTAGTTTCAATTATTAAGGCCTTGAAAGAACATTGATTAAAAGTTATGTAAAAGATTATCAGTCACTAGTTGAACTTTGTCAGCAGTTAGCGCAATCAAAAGTGCTTGCCATTGATACTGAATTCGTTCGCACTCGAACACTTTATCCGAAATTAGGGTTATTACAGGTTAGTGATGGTAAAAATTTAGCCTTAATCGACCCTATTGCTATTGATGACCTATCCCCGTTTTGGCAATTACTGAGCGATGGTGAAATTTGTAAAGTCTTGCATGCTTGTTCGGAAGATTTAGAGGTGTTTCTGACTGCAGGCAACTGCAAGCCAGTGAACCTTATTGATAGTCAAATCATGATGTCATTTTTAGGTCATGGTTTATCAATGGGTTATGCGGCTATGATTAAGCATTTAACTTCAATTGAACTTGATAAGTCTGAATCTCGAACTGACTGGACAAGAAGGCCATTAACCGAGCGTCAATTGACGTATGCGCAAGCTGATGTTGAATATCTATTTCAAGTTTATCCTACTATTTTAAGTCAACTTGAACAATCAGGATGGTTATCTGCTGCGCAAGAAGAAACTCAGTTGATGATTGAGCGAAAATTTACGGCCATTGATGAAGATACCTTATACCGAAATATTAAGATGGGCTGGAAGCTAGATCCCAAACAGTTAAATTCTTTAAAATACCTTACTGCCTGGCGCTATCAAAAAGCAAAGCATCGTGACCTACCCTTAGGCTTCGTTGTTAAAGACAATACGTTAATGGCGGTAGCTAAATATAACCCAAGTAATATCACATCAATGAATGAGATCGAGGGTGCAGAAGTTTTAGATATTAGGCACCAAGGAAAAGCCATGTTGACAGTATTAAAAAAAGCTAACGAAGTGGCTTTGGCTGATTTTCCAGAGAAAATAGACCGTTTAGATGAACATCCTGGTTATAAGCAAATATTTAAAAAGGTAAAAGTATTTGTTCTACAAGAATCTGAAAACAGCGGCCTTTCTATCGAAAATTTGGCATCTAAAAAACAGATAAATCAATTTTTGACTTGGTATTTTAAATTAAATAGAGACCACTTATTAAAGGTCAACGTGGATATATTACAAGGCTGGAGATTAACACTCTTTGGTGAAAAATTGCAGTTATTTGCTGCGAATGATTTTAAATAAATATTACTTATATCACACAACATTAATTACTTTTAACTCTCAATACCTAGGTTTCCACTATGCTTTGTGCTATTTATAAAAGCCCTAAAAAAGCCAATACCTACCTCTTTGTTAAAACTAGAGATGATTTTTCTGATGTACCCGCTGCATTAATAACAACTTTTGGCTCACCCATCTTAGTGACTTTGGTTAACTTGGCGACCAAAAAAAAATTAGGTTTTGCAGACTTAAAGAAAGTTGAGAGTAATTTAACTGAGCAAGGCTATTATTTACAACTGCCACCTCCACAAGTAAACTTATTAAACGAGCATAAAAATAGACTCAGAACTCAGCGTGAAAATTCTTAACAAGACAGCGCTTGAAAACACTAGTCAACAAGCGTATCCGAAACAGTGATATGGACATTAACGTGAGGAATACTATGTTAAAAAACAAACACAAAGACAAATCAAGAAAAACAGTAATTGGCATCACTTTATTGATTGTGATGCTCAGCACTTCTTTATTTGTTAATGCTGTTCAATCGACTGAAGCAGGCTTTGAGCAATATATTAAAACACTGAAAGTTGAAGCGTTAGCACAAGGATTTCAACAATCATTAATAGAGTCAAGTTTTGCTAATGTTGAATTTCATCAACGTGCGGTTAACGCGGATAGGAGTCAACCTGAAACAGTTGAAACCCTAGACACCTATTTACCTAAACGTGTACCCGACTGGAAGGTCAATAAAGCGCGTGCGTTGTATAAAAAACATCAGCTATTGTTAACTCAAATAGGTGAAAAATATAGCGTGCAACCAAGGTTTATTGTTGCATTATGGGGCTTAGAAACTAACTTTGGACGCATTATGGGCAATTATAATGTTATCTCAGCTCTGTCTACTATGGCCTATGAAGGGCGTCGAGAAGCTTTTTTTAAAAAACAGCTATGGGCTGCTTTAACTATTTTAGAGCAAGGTCATATCAACGTTGATCAGATGAAAGGTTCTTGGGCTGGCGCTATGGGGCAAAATCAATTTATGCCAACCTCTTTTAATGCTTATGCTGTCGATAGTGATGGTGATGGTAAAAAGGATATTTGGGCTAATCAAGCTGATGTCTTTTCTTCAATGGCTAATTATTTACAAAAAGAAGGTTGGGATAATGAAATTACTTGGGGGCGTCAAGTAAAGTTACCTGCCAATTTTGATATCTCATTGGCGATACCTAAAAATACTGGTAGTAGAAAGAAATGGCTAAAGGCTTGGAGAAAAAGAGAGAAAACGCTGTCACAATGGCAAGCATTAGGTATTCGCCGGAGTGATGGTACTGACTTACCTAAAGTAGACATTCAAGCAGCACTTATTTTTCCTGATGACGAAAATGGCCGTGTCTACCTTGCTTATGATAATTATAAAAGCTTAATGCATTGGAATTTGTCGTACTATTTTGTTAGCTCTGTTGGTCATTTATCAGATCGCATTAAATTTCCACCCATACAATAATTATTAATTTATTGAATAGAGTTTATACAAATAAAATGAATGATAACAACTTAATAAAACCTTTTTGGCAAACAAAAACATTACAAGAGATGAACCGTAACGAGTGGGAGTCATTATGTGATGGTTGTGCAAAATGTTGTTTAAATAAATTTATAGATGATGATAACACTGACGAAGAAACTGAGTTGAAACCAACCAATTATATTAATGAAGGCGAGCAGGTCTTGTATTCTAACATTGCGTGTTTTTTACTGAATGATAAATCTTGTCAATGTACTCAATATGAAGAACGGACAACGTTAGTACCAGATTGTGTTCAGCTGACTCAAGACAACCTTGATGACATATTTTTTATGCCAACAAGTTGTACTTATCGACGCTTGCAAGAAGGAAGAGGTATTCCATCTTGGCATCCATTACTTCATAACGGTAAAAAATCTGCCATGCACAAAGCGGGTATGTCAGTTCGTGGAAAAATAGTGAAAGATAATCAAGTCAGTATTGAAAAACTGGAAGATTATATTGTGAGTTGGCCGTTGAACGATCTTGATTAATTGCTCAGTTGCTCACCATCCTTAAATAAATTGATGGCAATATGGAAACTCACTAACAAAGTCTATTGCAATTACATGTGGCTGTTTTACTATTCGGTGGAACCGCTTTATTTGCCAAACTGATCGATTTACCTGCACTAGATATTACGGTCTACCGAAGTTTGGTAGCGGCAATAGTACTATGTATATTACTTATCTCTCGTAAAAAACCATTAAAATTAAACAGTGTTAAAGATTATATAATTGCCTTACTGTTAGGGGTTTTAATGGGGTGGCATTGGGTTACCTATTTTAGTGGAATGCAGCTAGCAGGCATTACTATAGCTTTGTTTAGCTATCCCGTAATTACTGTACTTTTAAAACCATTATTTTACAAATCCCAACCTCAATTTAAAAATGTCATCAGTGGTTTAGTGGTTGTGTTTAGTATCTATTTATTGATTCCAGAGGCTAGCTTAGGTAATCAAGTGACTTTAGGGGGAGTCGTTGAAATTATTTCAGCATTCCTTTTTTCTTTAAGAAATATTATTCATAAAAAATATTTTACTCAGTACTCTGGTCGACAAACCATGATTTACCAAGCACTTATCGCCAGTGTCATTTTATGTGTTTTTGTAGAGGTACCGCCGACGCAAGTTTATTTAAATGATTGGTGGCTAATATTGTTGGTAGGTGTGTTTTTTTACTGCCTTATCACATTCTCTTTTTACTGCTAGTTTACGTAACCTTTAAGCAACAACGGTAGGCTTAATATCCTGCTTACAAGTATTCTATGGTAGTGTCTTTGCTTTTGCGGTATTAGCAGAACAGGCTGCATTAACAACTATTTTAGGTGGTGCTTTAGTTGTGAGTGCTGCTTTTTTTGAAACTTGGTCAGTCAGAAAAAAACAAAGCCATAACATTTAAATAAAATCACATAACAATCAGAAAGTGGTTTTTTTAATTAACTCATTGATTTTGATGTTTATATTTTAGATGGCACCCCCTTTAAACCTGCCTTATTAATATGGGTATATCCAATATTTATAAAT
>Ga0209712_10000539_pt1 | contig 33521 bp, 33 predicted proteins | sample ArcOceMetagenome_FD_187443 | JGI IMG/M metagenome (GOLD analysis project Ga0209712, IMG submission 187443) | Marine eukaryotic phytoplankton communities from Arctic Ocean - Arctic Ocean - Greenland ARC118M Metagenome (SPAdes) (version 2) | ecosystem: Environmental > Aquatic > Marine > Oceanic...
TTTTATTTTAAATGTATTAGTTTAAATTACTCACAAATATTAGTGTCTAATCTTGCTTTAAATAATATTTTAAGCAGTCATTTTGTTTTAGCATTACCTGAAATATTTATAATTGTTATGTTATTTGTTTTACTATTATATTTTATTTGAATTTATATAAAAACAAACAAACATTCTGTAATTAGATATTACGTTTAGTTTATTAAACATTAATTTTTTTCTTTTATATTTACGTGAATTTACATCATTACGAGAAAAGCAATATGTGGTGTTTTAGATTGTTATATTTTTTTCTCGGTGTTTTGTGAATACTTGAAAGGAATATTTATTTAATTTAATATATTTTTTATTAAATTTGTAAGGCTCTTGGTTCCTGTTTTTACTTTTATATTTATGTGAATTTACATCATTACGAGAAAAGCAATGCATGGTGTTTTAGATTATTATATTTTTTTTTCGGTGTTTTGTGAATACTTGAAAGGAATATTTATTTAATTTGATGTATTTTTTATTAAATTTGTAAAAAATACATCAATTTATTAAATAAGCTATAAGCTTTATTCCATTAATAATAAATTATTTTATTCAAAAATTATGACAATCTTTTATATATTTGAAATTTTTTTTTTAACTTTAGCTATAATTTTACCTTTATTAATTACTGTTGCTTTTTTTACCTTGTCAGAACGAAAACTAATGGCTTCAATTCAACGTAGAGTTGGTCCTAATGTTGTAGGTGTTTATGGTTTATTACAACCCTTAGCAGATGGATTAAAACTTATCTTAAAAGAGACTATTATTCCAAGTAGGTCAGAACGTATTTTATTTATAGCAGCACCGGGTTATACTTTTTTTTTAAGCTTAATTCCTTGAGGTGTAATACCCTTTTCGCAAACATCAGTATTTGCTGATGTTCGTCTAAGCTTATTATTTATTTTTGCTTGTACATCGTTAGGTGTTTATGGTGTATTAATTGCAGGTTGAGCTAGTAATTCAAGATATGCTTTTTTAGGAGCTATTAGATCAGCTGCTCAAGTTATAGCTTACGAATTACCTTTGGGTGTTATTATATCGACTATAGGATTATTAGTAGGTTCGTATAATTTAATAGATATTATATTAGCTCAAAAAATTATTTGATTTATGTTTCCATTATTTCCTTTATTCTTTGTATTTTTAATTATTATTTTAATAGAGACTAATCGTTCTCCGAGTGATTTACCAGAGTCTGAATCTGAATTAGTTGCCGGTTATACTATGGATTATTCAGCTGTAGGTTTTGCAATGTTTTTTTTGGGTGAGTATAGTAATATGTTAATTATGTCAACTATGGTTGTTTGTTTATTTCTAGGTGGTTGATATTTCCCATTAATAAATATATTAATGCCAGAATTAGTGTTTTCTATTAAAGTTGTATTGATTAGCTTTTATTTTATATGAGTTAGAGCTACTGTTCCAAGAATACGATATGATTTTTTAATGAATTTAGGATGAAAAAAGTTATTACCTTTTACCTTTGCCTTTTTTATTTTTATATCAAGTTTTTTATTTAGTGTGAACGGTTTACCTTTAAATAGTGTTTTTTTATTAAGTTAAATTTAAATGATAAAATATAATAACATTTACGAACAAGTTGTTGATTTTGTAACAACCCCTGTGGAAATCACAAATTTTTATATAAGTTATATAAAGACATTAAACGATTTAAGCTCTTTATTTTATTTTGAATGTATTAGTTTAAATTACTCACAAATATTAGTATCTAATCTTGCTTTAAATAATATTTTAAGCAGTCATTTTGTTTTAGTATTACCTGAAATATTTATAATTGCTATGTTATTTGTTTTACTATTATATTCTATTTGAATTTATAAAAAAACAAATAAACATTCTGTAATAGATATTACGTTTGGTTTATTAAGCATTAATTTTTTTTCTTTTATATTTTATTTTAATAGTATATCTTATAAAAGTTATTTTTTGTTTAATTCATTATATCTAATAGATTTTTACAATATTATTAGTAAATTAATTTTTTTATTTAGTAGCTCTATAGTTTTATTTTTAACTATTTTTGTATTTAATAAGAAAAAACTAAAATTTAATCGTTACGAATACCCGATAATAATAGGTTTTGCCAATTTATCTTGTTGTTTACTTATTTCCAGTTTTGATCTAATCTTACTATATTTGTCTATTGAATGTTTAAGTTTTTGTTTATATATTTTAGTTTTATTTAAAATAAAAAATAAATTAACAGCTGAGGCTGGCTTAAAGTATTTTTGTTTAGGTGTAGTAGCTTCTAGTTCTATTTTATTTGGTATATCTTTAATATACGGAGCTATTTGTAGTACAAATTTTATGTATATAAAAGCTTATTTAGATAATTGTTGTACTAGCGACCCTCTTGTTTATACTGGTTTTATATATATATTATCTGGTTTTTTTTTTAAATTAGCTGTATTTCCTTATCATATGGCTTTAATAGATGTTTACGATGGTTCTTCTTTAAGTGTAACAACTTATTTAGTAACGGTTGTTAAGTTTGTTATGATTATAGTTTTATGTAAATTATTAATGTATGTATTTTACTCTATACAAGGTTTGTGATCACCTTTGTTAGCTTTTGTATCTATAACCTCTATGATTTTTGGGAGTGTAGGTGCTTTATATCAACAGCGAATTAAACGTTTTTTTGCTTATAGCTCAATACATCAAGTAGGTTATATTATTCTAAGTCTAGCAACAGGTACAGCAACAGGTTTATTTTCTTCTATATTTTATGTTATAATTTATAACTTAACGGCAATAGGATTTTTTGGTGTTTTAATTTTTTACAACAGTAGCCACTTTACTTATAAAAAATTAAAATTAATTTATTTAAACAATTTATATTTATTATGAAAATATAAACCTTCTCTTTCTATAATTTTTATGGTTATAATATTTTCTTTAGCTAACATACCGCCTTTTACTAGTTTTTTCGCTAAACTTTACATTTTCAAAAGCGTAATGCATTGTTCTTATAGTTACATTTGATGATTAGCTTTTCCTGCGTTGATAACTAGTATATTAAGTTCTTTTTATTATTTACGTATATTAAAATTTATGCTTTTTGAAAATTTTAAATTTAACGTTTTAAATACAATTAAGTATAATTTTAATATAAACTATGTTGTAACAAAAGATAATTTAAGTCTTAATTTATATAAATTAATACATACTTTTGTTTATTTCATCTTGATATTCTTAACTATAATTTTTTTAGGTTTCCCTGTTTTCTCTAATAGCTTTATAATTTTAGTAGAAACATTAAGTATCAGTTGTATTAATCCCCATAATTTATTGGAGTATTTAGCATTTAAGAATAGTAATTATATAATTTAGTTATTTATAAACTGTTTTATTTTTGAACAACGAATAAGTTTTTTAGTGTATATAAAAATAGGTTATGCAATAAGAGTTAAAGCCCTTATCATTTTTTATTATTATAAATTTTATTTAATTGAGTTTGATCCTGGCTCGAAATAAACGCTTACTATAAACATAACACATGCAAGTTAATTATGTTAAATTAATATTGTATTAAAAAAACATACGGGTGCTGAAAATATAAGTAATTATCTGTTGGGTTATCTTATACAAAATTAAGTTGTTGGTAAGGTAAAAGCTTACCAAGCTGATAATTTTTAGCTGGTTTGAAAGAACGTACAGCCACAGTAGAAATGAAAAAGGTCTAAACCTATTTAGGGCAGCAGTGGGGAATATTGGGCAATGAGTGATATGCTTGACCCAGTTATATAGTTCAAAAGATTTTGAAGGCATTTGTTGTAAATTTTGGTTAATTTTGTAAACTATGATATATTTTATTAAAGAGCCTCGACAAACTCTGTGCCAGCAGTCGCGGTAAGACAGGGGAGGCAAGTGTTATTTTTAGTTATTTGGTGTAAAGTATGGGTAGCCGGTTCATTGTGTTAAATATTAAATTTAAAAGATTTTTAATAATATTTATAAAGTTAAAACTTAAACCAATCGTAACTTAAATGTGTTTAATAGAAGTTATTAGAATTCTAAATGTAGGTTTAAAACCCCATCACATTTAGCGGAATATTTTAAGTGAAAACGAATTTCTAAATTAAACTGACGGTGAGCTATTTAAGTGTGGGAAGTGATCAGGATTAGAGACCCTTGTAATCCACGCTGTAAACAATGAATATTACATTTTAATTACTTATTTTTTTAGAATGAAAGCTAACGCGTTAAATATTCCACCTGAGGATTACGGCCGCAAGGTTAAAACTCAAAGGAATTGACGGAAACTTGAACACGTGGTGGAACATGTAATTTAATTAGACAATACGCAAAAATCTTACCTGCTTTTGTAATTAACTTTTTTGATATTTTTTTAGAAAAATCATTTTTTATAATTTTGAAATATTAAAAGTTTAATAAACTTTTAATAACATAACTTATCTTACACAGTAAAATATATTTGCTAAAACTACATCATATTATATAAAAAGTAACAGGTGTTGCATGGCTGTCGGCAGTTAGTGTTGTGAAATGTTCGTTTAATTACGAATAACTAACGAAAACCTTATTTTTTAATTCCAATTTATTATAGATAATTTATTCTTATATATTATAATAATATATAAGAGATTACTATAAATGGTACGTAAAAAAAAATCATTGAAAAGATGATGTAATTAGGAATACGTCAAGTCGTCATGACCTTTATAAGCAGGGCTATATACGTGTTACAATGAGAAGGTCACAACGAGTGTGCTAATTTCACTTTGTATTAAATAATAGCTAATCTTTAAAAGCCCTCTTTTAATTCGGATCGTTTTTTGTAATAAAAAACGTGAAGCCGGAATCACGAGTAATCGCAAATCAAAACGTTGCGGTGAAATAGTACTCAAGTTTTGTACAAACCGCCCGTCACATCCAAAAATTTAATTTTGTTTGAAGATGTTATTTCTTCTTATTAAATAATATTTGATTTTCAGTATTTCATTAAAAACAAAGTTTTAAATTTGGATGAAGTCGTAACAAGGTAACTGTAGGTGAACCTGTAGTTGGAGAATTTGAATATTATATTAAAACATATAAATTGTATTGTTAAATATTAATAATATAAATAAAGTTCGTTGCATTTATAAAAAGTTATATGCGGGTATAGTTTAACTGGTAAAACCTTAGTCTTCCAAATTAAAATTGTGAGTTCAAATCTCACTACCCGTAGTATTTTTTTATAATTTATATAATTATAAATAAGCTTGCTTGGCGGAATGGTAGACGCATTGGATTTAAAATCCACAAATTACAAGTTCAACTCTTGTAGCAAGTAAACTCAATTGAGATTTATAAAAACAATACTTGTAAAGCATATTCAAGGTTTTATATATTTTTTATAGTTAGGTGGTTATAGCTTAATGGTTAAAGCGTCAGTTTGTGGAGTTGAACATTATGGGTTCGAGTCCCATTAATCACCCGGTATTTTTAATTTTTCATTAAGAGAATAGCTGAGTGGTCAAAAGCGTTAGATTGTAAATCTATTGAATATAATTTCTACGTTGGGTTCGAATCCCACTTCTCTTAAATTTATTTTTGATATTTATATTATTAATTTAAAACTAAAATGGTAACATTTAATCAGTTATTAAAAAATTGTAGAAAAACAAAACAAAAAAAAAGTAAAGTACCAGATTTAAATAAGCAGCCCCAAAGAAAAGCAATTTGTTTAAAAATATTTATAAGAACACCTAAAAAACCAAATTCAGCTTTAAGAAAATTAGCTCGTGTTAGTTTTTCTAATTCTTCATTAAGTACAGTTTATATTCCTGGAGAAGGTCATAATTTGATGAAATTTAGTACAGTTTTATTACGAGGTGGTAGAACTAAAGATTTACCCGGTTTAAAATATAAGTTAATAAGAGGTAAATTTGATCTAGAAAGTATTAAGTCTAGAAAACAAGCAAGATCTAAGTACGGTGTTAAAAAATGAAAAAAATAAGCATAAAACAAAATATTGTTAATATATCAAAAAAAAAATTAGGTATTTTTAAAAATGTATTTTTAGAACAATTTGTAACTAAATTTATGATTAATGGTAAAAAATCAAAATCTGAGTTTTTTTTTTATAAAACAGTTTTCTTATTACAATTTTTTTTAAAAGTTAAGTTCAAATTTTTATTATATAATTTGATTATAAATAATCTATCACCTAACAAACTTGTTTCTAAACGCGTTAGAAAAGAAAGAAATTTCATACCTTTAATTGTAAGTTTAAATTCCAGCTTAAAAAATGTTATAAAATTATGTATTTTAAATTTAAAAAATTATTCCAGTTCTTTTTTTAATAGTATATTTAAATTTTTATTAGAAATTTTTAACAGTGTTAACTGAAAAAATAATTTACGAGAAACTGTTTTAATATATAATAAAAGTATCATTTCTAATAAAAAGCACTCTAATTACAGATGATAATTTATTATAAATATATTAAAAAATGAAAAAATTCACTAGGTATAAAAAAAATCAAATAAAATTTATTAAATATTTATTTTACAGATCACTTATTATAAAAAAAGTTAAAGATTTTTATCGTATGAATTTATTAGTTAATCACTTTTTTAAAAAAAATTTTGGTTTAAATACTAAATATAAAAAGTTAAATTTTGATGTAAAATTTAACAAAAAATTTCATCAATTTTCGTATTTTTTAGAAAATAAAGTAGATAGGATATTTATTAAAGTCAGTTTTTTTTCAAAATTATCGTTATTGAATAATTTTTTTAAACAAGATTTAATAAAATTAAATAACGTTGTTATTCGTAACACTTGTCTATTAAATGTTAATGATATATTAACTTTACATCCTTTGTTATTTAATTTTATTAATAAATTATTTAACTTGAAAAAAAATATGTTTTATAGGTACAATTATATTTACGGATGTTACTTAAAAAAAAAAATTAAATTCAATCAATTAGTTTTTTGTAATTTATATCATAGTAACTTAATTGTTAATTATAAATATTTTATAATTATTTGTACGTCTAATATTCAATTACCTACTATTAAAAATCAATCTCAGTTAAACGAATTTAATAATTTTTATTTAAAATAAAATATAAAATAATGTTAAATTTAATAAAATACCCCCTAATTTTAAAGTACTGAACTATTTATTTTTTGCAAAAACTCCATTTATTTCCTTTTAATTTAAAAATAAAAATACATACTAGAAAAATTTTAGTATATGTTGCTCTTTACAATACTAAATATAACACAATATCTAGTTTAGTTAATAATAATAAAGCAAACGACACATTAAAATTTAAAGTTTTACAAATATATTTACAGCAAAATATACAAGGGCACTTTAATAAAAAAATAAAATTCTTTTTTAACAATATATTTAATTACTTAAGTTTACAACAAAAAATTAGAAGTCAACATATATATAGTTTATTAAAAAATCAAAGGAACTTTAAATTTAATTTAGTAGACTTTATTAATATAATTAATATTTGTTTGTCATTTAAAACGCCTTATATTTTAATTAAATACTTCGCCAGTGTTTTTTCTACAGTTAAAAAACATAGAACATTAGTTTTTTTGTTTAGAAGATTAATAAAAGAATTTTTACCTTTATATAGAAATCTTTTAGGTTTAAAACTTAAAATTTCTGGTAAAATAAATGGTGCTTCTAGAACACGCCATATAATTTTTTTAGAAGGTAAAGTAGCTTTATCGTCTAAAACAGCTGATATTTACTATGCGTTTACAAATGTTATAACCTTTACCGGTATTTTTGGTATTAAATTGTGGTTTAACTTTTAAACTGTATTATTAATAATGTTTTCAATTTTATATTTACTAATATTGCCTCTTTTTGGTGTAATAGTTTTAACTTTTTTAAATTTTTTTTTTAAAGGCTCCAAGGGCTTACTTCATAATAATTTTAAGGGTATTACTTTATATTTATGTACTATTAATTTAATAATAGGTTTTTATTACTTAATTTTCTTTGATAAAACTTTTTATGGTTTTCAATTCACTACTTCTCATAATATATTTAACTTTATTGTTAGATTTGGGATAGATGGTGTCTCGTTATTTTTTATATTATTAACTTTATTTTTAATACCTATATGTATATTATTAAGTTGAGATTATATTAACAATAATGTATATACATACTTATTATCTTTTTTTTTTTTAGAAATTTTTTTAATATTATTTTTTTCTTCCTTAAATATATTAGTATTATATGTAAGTTTTGAAAGTATATTAATACCTATGTTTTTTATTATTGGTTTATGGGGAGGTAACCGCCGTATAAAAGCTTCCTACTATTTTTTTATATATACGCTATTAGGATCTATATTCATGTTATTAGGAATTTTATTAATATGGTCAGAAACAAATACTTTAGATTTTTTGACACTTATAAATTATAAATTCGTTATGAATCTAGAAAAATCTATATGATTGCTTTTTTTTTTAGGCTTTTCCGTAAAAGTACCTATATTCCCTGTACATTTATGATTACCTGAAGCACACGTAGAAGCACCAACAGCAGGTTCAGTTATTTTAGCAGGTTTGTTGCTTAAATTGGGTGGTTATGGATTTATAAGAATATGTTTAACTTTGTTTCCTTACGCTACCAATTTTTTTAGTACTTATATTTCTATATTTTGTGTTGTAAGTGTATTATATGCTTCTTATTGTGCTATTATACAAATAGATTTAAAAAAACTAGTTGCTTATTCTTCAATTGCTCATATGAATTTTGGATTGATTGGTTTATTTACAACGACCAAATTAGGTTTAGATGGTTGTATTTTATCTATGTTAAGTCATGGGTTAATTGCTTCAGCAATGTTTATAAGTGTCGATATTATATATAGAAGATTTGGTACTAGATTAATAAGTTATTATTCAGGATTAACTTTTATTATGCCTAAATATTCATTTTTTTTATGTTTTTTTTGTATATCTAATATAGGTTTCCCTGGTACTAGTAGTTTTACTGGTGAAATACTAATATTTTCGTCTTTAATTTTATGAAACAGTTTCATATCTGTTTTATCTGGAACTACTGTTGTATGAAGCTCTATTTATTCTTTATTATTATTTACAAAAATAGCTTTTGGGCAGTATAGACCTTTAAAAAAAAATAATATTAATTTTGATGATTTAAATAATATAGAATTATTTATATTTATTTTATTAAGTTTTACCTCTTTAATAATAGGTCTTGTACCTACTACAATTTTAGAATATATAGAATATTCTACACATTTTATTTTTGAGTATAAAAAAATTTTATAGATTATGTTTATATATTTAAGTATTTTATTATTCCCTCTAATAAGTTCGTTACTTGTTGGGTTTGCTGGAAAATATTTTAACAAGTTAAACGTCAGTATAATTTCTGTTAGTTGTATGGGTATTTGCCTTTTTTGTTCTTTAATTGCTTTTTATCAGGTTGCTTTATTAAGAGCACCTTATTTTTTTAATTTATTGCCTTGAATTCATTCTGGACTATTTTTAGTGGATTGAGATTTTAGATTCGATGTGCTTACTGTTGTAATGCTTTTAGTTGTGAATATAGTTTCTTTTTTAGTTCATTTATATTCTATAAATTATATGGGTGAGGACCCTCATTTATTTAGGTTTTTATCTTATATTTCTTTATTTACTTTTTTTATGATTATTTTAGTAACAGCAAATAATTTTGTACAATTATTTTTAGGTTGAGAAGGTGTAGGACTGTGTTCTTTTTTATTGATTAGTTTTTGATTTTCGCGTATCCAGGCTATTAAATCAGCTTTAAAAGCTTTTATAATGAATAGAATAGGTGATTTAGGTTTAACTTTAGGTATTATATTAGTTTTTAAAGTATCTTGTTCATTAGATTTTGAAACTATATTTTCTTTAGCCCCTTATTTGATTAATAAAAAAATAGTTTTTTGTACTTTTACTTTTAATATTTTAAATATAATTTGCTTTTTATTATTCATCGGGGCAATAGGTAAGTCTGCTCAAGTAGGTTTACATTTATGATTACCTGATGCTATGGAAGGGCCCACACCTGTATCAGCTTTAATACATGCTGCTACTATGGTTACAGCAGGCGTTTTTTTAATTATAAGATGCTCACATATATTTGAATACGCTCCTAAAGTATTAATTTACATGACTTTTTTTGGTAGTATAACTAGTTTTTTTTCAGCAACTGTAGGTTTAACACAAACTGATATAAAAAAAGTTATTGCTTATTCAACATGTAGTCAACTAGGTTATATGATATTTATTTGCGGTTTAAGTAAGTACACACTTAGTTTATATCATTTAGGAAACCATGCTTTTTTTAAAGCTTTATTATTTTTAAGTGCTGGTTCCATTATACATGCCGTTAATGATGAACAAAATATGTATAAATTAGGTGGTTTGAGAACACAACTTCCTTTTATTTATAGTGTTATGGTTTTAGGTTCTTTAGCTTTAGGAGGCTTACCTTTCTTATCTGGTTTTTACTCAAAAGATCTTATATTAGAAATTATTTATCTAAGCCATTGTTTTAATTTTAACGGCTTTTTTTCTTTTATTTTCGGTATAACAAGTGCTTGTTTTACTGGTATTTATTCAGTAAGATTATTAGAAAACACATTTTTTTATCAAACTAAATTACCTTATAAAGTTATTTCCAATATTCATGAAACTACTTTTTCTATGTGAGTACCGTTAACTATTTTATCTATTGGTAGTGTATTTAGTGGTTATCTTGGTAGTGATGTTTTTATTAGTTTTGGGTCAGATTTTATGAATAACGCTATATTTTCTTTACCAGGAAATTTTAAACTTATAGAAGCTGAGTTTTTGCCTGTATATATAAAAATATTACCCTTAATTTTAACTTGTTTATCTTTAATGGTTTATATGTATATTTCGTTATCATATAAATATTTGTATCTATATGTAATTAAAAATAAAAATATTTTTGTTTTCAAATTATACGCTTTTTTAAATAAAAAATGATATTTTGATAAAATTTATAACAATATTATTTCTATAGAATTATTGAATTTTTTTATTAGCTTTTTTTATTTAATTGATAAAAGCATTTTAGAGTATTTTGGGCCAAAGTCTATTACTACGAACTTATATAATAATTCCATATTAATATCTAAATCCCAAACAGGTTTAACTTCAAACTATTTATATGTTATGAATTTTGTTATAACAATTTTACTTTCATCATATTATTTTGTAACAGTATTTTTTCAATAAAAAATTAATGCTATTAAGAAAAAATTTAACTGTTAGATTTTCAATAAAAGCTGTTTATAAAAATGTTACTTTATGTAAATCTTATATAGAATATAGTAGATTTTTTTTCTTTTTTTTAGTAATAAAATATTATTTAAAAAATAATATTATTTTAATAAACAATAAAATGTTTAATAAAATTGATTCTAATTCTTATAGTGTAAATAAAAGTGTTTTTGTAAATAATAAATCTAAAATGAAGCTTATTGAAGCAACATATACAAATAGTTTAACATTTGACTTTATTATTAAAAACCATAAATTATTTGATAGGTCTTATTTTATTAATAATTCTAACCTATATTTTTATAATTATTATTTAGATAATGCAAACTTTAAATTTTTTAAGATTCAAACTTCTTACTTTTGTAAGAATATCTAGTAAACATCAATATGAAATTATCAATAATTAAAACAGTAACATCATATAATATCTGGTTATATAATATTTTTTTTAAAGGTGGGTATTTAAAAGATAATGTAAGTTTAAATTTAATTTGAAATAATTTAAATAAGCATTTTTTAATTTCTTATATAGGTAATGATAATTTAACTTCTTCAACAGATATTAATAATTATAATACAGCCTTATTTTATTCGATGGTTAAATTTTTAACTAAAAACTCTCTTTGTCAATTTAATACTTTAATTGACATCATTGGTTTACCATTAAATACTAATAGTCCTACAGCTACAAACGATTTAGTAGTTTATAATTTTTTAAGTTTAATTTTTAATTATAGAATAAGTGTTGTTTTCTCCAAAAAATATAATAAACCTTATGTATCTTTTTTTACATTATGTAATATTTTTTATAATGCTGCTTGATATGAACGTGAAATATTTGATTTATTTGGTTACATACCTGAAAATAACAATGATTTATCTAGAATATTAACAGACTATGGTTTCTTACTACACCCTTTACAAAAAAATTATCCTTCAGTTGGTTTTGTAGAAACTGTATATAACGATTCAACTAACAGGATTTTATATACAAAGGTTGAGCTTTCTCAGGCATATCGTAATTTTAAAACAGGACGTATAAAAAAAAGTTATGAAAAAATTTAAACATATAAATTTAAAAAAATGCGTTATTATTTCTACCGTAGGTGCCGTATATATAACAAAATCTGTAGGTGCTAAAGATTATGTTTTTTCTTTATTTCATGATACTTTTAACACCTCGCAGTGATTTTTTGTAAAAAAAGTTATAATTAAATAAAAAATTAATGTTTTCAACATTTTACAGTTTAAATTTTTGTAACACAGAATTATTAATTAAGTATAGTACTTACGCTTTCATGGAAACAAATTTATCCTTAGCTTTCAGTTTAATATTTATAGGCTTTTATGGTGCCACTTCTTTTCAAAAAAATCTAATTGGTTTTTTATTGTCAATTGAAGTGTTACTTTTAGGTATCAGTTTATTATTTATAAGTTTTTCTTTAATACATAATGATCACATGGGTCAAATAATTTCTATACTAATTTTAGTTTTGGCAGGAGCAGAGTCTGTTTTAGGGTTAACTATTTTATTAGTTTGCAATAGAATTGCTAGTAACGTAAATTATAATTCTTTTAACATGTTAAAAGGTTAATTTTAAAATGATATTCGTAGAAACTAACTTATCTGTTATTGATAATAGCGGTGCTAAAATAGTTAAATGTATTAAAGTTTTAGGTCAAAAAAGAAAAAGTATTTTTTTAGGTGATTTAATTTTAGTGGTTGTTAAAAAGAAAATTGAAAATAAAAATAACGTTGTTAACAAAAAAATATATTACGGTTTACTATCTCAATTAAAATACCCGACTTTACGCTTGGACGGTAGATACTTGATTTTTGGTAAGAACAGTATTATACTATTATCTAATAAATTAAAATTTTTAGGTACTAGATTTTTACAATTACCCGCTAAAGAATCATTTAAAAAATTTAGTGATTTATTACGTAAGTCACAAATAATCATTTAATTAATATGTTACGTTTATTTAAACATTACTTGAAGTTTTCAAGATACACGTTAATATCGAAATTCAATTATAAAAATCCACACCATTTAATAAGTTTTTCTAAAATAGATTTAAGCGTTAATACTTTCCCTTTTATTACAAATTATATAATTGCTTCCAGTTTAATATTATTAACATCTAAACAGCACCCTAAATTTGTTAAAGATTTTAAAATTAAAAAAGCTTTTTCTATTGTTCGATTTAAAACTACTTTAAGAAAATATTTTTTTTTCTTTTTTCTAGATAACTTTGTAAATCTTTCTTTAGTAAAAAACAGGGGGTTTTTGAAAATTAAAAATTTAAAATTTTCTAATAAAATTCAAATAGATATTGTAAATTTATATTTTTTCCCTGAGTTTTATATTTTATTTACTGGGTTAGTAAATTCCATTTTTAATAATTTTTTTAAAACTACTTGTATTCTTTATTTAAAAAAACCTAAGAATATTTTGGAGAAAAATACATTATTAAAAACCGTTCAAATTTTTATTAAATCATAAAATTTTATGCTTACTTCTTTTAAATTATATAAAAAAAATTATATTTACATAAATTCATTAAGAAAAAAGACTATTTTTTTAATTTTAAGTTGCTTAAAAAAACAACCACTAAATACAAATATACAACAAAATTTTACACAAACTAATATTTCTATATTTCATTTAACAAAAAATTTTAAATTATTTATTAATGCTTCAAGTGAATATAGTTGAAGTAAATTTACTAATTTTACTAATGGTTTTTTTTTTAAAAATACTTTATTATATAAAACTAGAATTAAAAGTGTAAGTTTAAAAGATAAACACGTAAATTTTTATTTCATTTATTTAAATAAATTGTCTTTTTTTAAATTATATAATTCTTTTTTTTTTAAAAAAAATAAAAACAAAGTTTTATTTTTAATTAAAATGTTCACGTTAAATAAATTTGTAACTTTATTATATTTATTGAATTAAAAAGCTTTTAGCCCATTTAATAACCAATTTATTTTTTTCTTTTATATTTATGTAAATTTACATCATTACAAGAAAAGCAATACGTGGTGTTTTATATTGTTATATTTTTTTCTCGGTGTTTTGTGAATACTAGAGAGAAATATTTTTTTATCTTTACTTATTTTTTTTATACCACAAATATTTTTTTTTAGATAAAAGTAAAAAAATGTTTTTTTTTACTTTTTTAACTTTAGAAGTAAAATTTTAACTAATATAATTTAATAAACATATTTTGTTATACTAATTACATATAAATTAAATTTAAATATTAATAAAATTATTTATAAATTTAGTAAATTAAATTTATTTTTTAATAAATATAAAGTTATAATTGAAACATCTTAATAATTAAAATAAAAAATCAAAAGAGATTTCATTAGTAGTGGTGAGCGAAATTGAATATAAAATTAAAAAAAGCCCAAAGTAGATGAGTTAGTGTTAAAATTTTAAATATTTTATAATGTGAGGTTAAAATCCTTATTACTCCTTATCTGGGAAATTAACAACAAGTTTAATTTTTTTTAAAAGTAAATTTAAACTTTAAATTGAATAAAGGGGACAATCCATCCTCTAAATTTAAATATATAAATATGTTTGATAGAGTATAGTACCGTAAGGGAAATTTGAAAAATACCTTAAAGGGATGAAATAATTAAATATTATTTGTTATTATTTTCAGCTGTAATCAGTGTTCCTTTGGCATAATGAATTAGTAACTTAATTTTGGTGGCGAGTACATCTAGTACGTATTTAATCAATAACACAGTTTCCAAAATTAAACCCGAAATTAAGCGATCTAAGTGTTTGTAAACTGGATTAAAGGTTGAACCAAATACATGTGCAAGATGTTGGGATAACAAACATTTAGGTGTGAAAGTCTAAACAAGCTTAAAAATAGCTGGTTTTCCACGAAATTTATTTAAGTAAATTAATATTGAATAAAATTAAAAAGGTAAAGCTCTGTTTTTTATTAAATATACGATTTAACTGTCGAATATTCAAAAAATTATAAACTATGAATTTTTAAATTTCTAAATATTAAATAAACTTTGAGTAATAAGGTTCAAAGTTAAAAGGGAAACAGCCCAGATTATTGGTTAAAGTTATTAAACATGTTTTAATTGTAAAGGAATATTTTTATTAAGACTATTAATTGGTTAGCTTAGAAACAGCTATCTTTTAAAGAAAGCGTAATAGTTCAGTAATATAAAATTAAGTAAAAATTTTCTAAAAATTAAAGTAAATATAACATGTACTGAAACTATAAAATTTAGTTTTGGAGTATAATTAATAACTATAAAAATAAAAATGGTTATTTATATATTCTACAAATCTAAATTGGTAGTGGAATATTTTGTTTTGTTAAATAATTGAAAAATTATATTATCAAAAAAATAAAGGCTAATATTATTAATTAAATTATGTTGTATTAAACAACATGACCGAAAGTTATAGAATTTATAAGTTAAAGATTAACTTCTTATATATAATCTGTTCCTAAGTTGTAAATTTTTAAATTTCAAGTGAAGGGTTTCTAATCTAAAATTTAACGCTATTACAGGTGTTTATAATGTTATAAAAAAGTTTATAAAAATTTAAAATTTAAAATTGTATAATATTTAAATTTTTATAAATTTTTATAAAAACTATGACATTAATTAATTAAAGATTAACAGTATTAAAACTGATACAAGTTATTTGGTGGCAAACACTAAGGTTTTGAATTATAAATTTCTAAGGAATTCAGCAAAATTACTTTGTAACTTAGGGATAAAAAGAGCCTTTCTTTTTTATATTTAGGCGTACAGTAAGGGGTAAAAACAACTGTTTATTAAAAACACAGGACTTTGCAAAATATCTATATGACGTATAGAGTCTGAGATCTGCCCACTGCTTTTTTATAAAGAAAATTATTAACGTTTTTAACTAAAATTGAAGTAAACGGCGGTCGTAACCTTGACGATCTTAAGGTAGCGAAATTTATTGGCGGGTAATTTCCGTCCAGCATGAATGATTTAATGATTTTTACGCTGTCTCAGGAATTTGTTCTATGAATTTGGAATTTTTGTGAAAATACGAAAATTTTTAGAGGGACGAAAAGACCCTGTAAACCTTTACTACAACTTTTTACTGATATTATTATATTTTTGCGTAGACTAGGTGGTAATTTTATATTATGTTATCTTTGAAAAACCACCCTATAATTTTTTAATATCTTATTTAAGAAAGCTTATATGCTTGACTAAAAACAATTTAAAGCGGGTAGTTTTGCTGGGGCGGTAACTTTCTAAAAAATAACGAAAGCGTATTTAAGGTAAATTCAATTAAATATTTATTTAAATTTTGAGTGCAATAACATAAGTTTACTTGATTATTAAATATACACATTTTTTAAGAACGCAAGTTTATTATAGTGTTCCGATAAAATTTAATGGTAAATTTATCGATAAACGGATTAAAGGTACTTCAGGGATAACAGGCTTATAACCTTGGAAAGTTCATATTAAGGAGGTTGTTTGGTACCTCGATGTCGGCTTATCATATCCCAGGGCTGTATTAGGTCCTAAAGGTTAGGTTGTTCACCTATTAAAATGGTACATTAGCTGGGTTTAGAACGTTGCAAAACAGTTTGGCCGCTATCTTCTAAAAAATAAAGTTTAAAATAGGCTGTTTTAGTACGAAAGGATCAAACAGCGGTAATCAAGGATTAAACTACTGTAATTACATTTGCAAGTTGTATAGTTAAATTACTAATATATAATTACTGAAAGCATATAAGTAAGAAAAATAATTTTTAACTTTTAATAGATTTTATTATATGCTTAAAATTTATAGGCTAAAGTTATTAAAAATTTATATTGATACATGCAATTTAATTATTTAACGAAAAATTAAATGATTATAATTAATTATAGTGTGGTTAATATAATTTTTAGTACTAATATCTAATTACTTCTAAAACATTAAATTATTGTCGTTGTTAAATATAAAACTAAAATATATATAGTTCCAATGGCGAAATTGGTAGACGCGTCAAATTTAGGTTTTGAAGTTATATGGGTTCAAGTCCCATTTGGAACAATACTTATTATGCATTATATATGTATTATAAAATAGAACACATAGCTCAGTGGTAGAGCATTGGATTTTTAATCCATTGGCCTTGGGTTCGAACCCCAATGTGTTTAATATTTAAATTCTTGGTAGCTTAATCGGTAGAGCATATGACTGTTAATTATAATGTTATGGGTTCAAGTCCCATCCAAGAAGTTTTTTAACTTTTTATACTTAATATAAAAAATATTTTAATTATTAAAATATAAGGTTAGGCTGGGTAACATAAAAGGTTAGTGTACTAAATTGCAAATTTGGGTATGATGGTTCGATTCCATTCTCAGCTTTTTATAAATATTGTAAGGGAGGTTAGCTCAATTAGGTAGAGCGTATTGTTTACACCAATAAGGCTATTGGTTCGAATCCAATACTTCTTATAATAATAATTTCTAACGGGGGGTATAGTTCAATTGGTAGAATGCGTGCTTTGCATGTACGAAATATGGGTTCAAGTCCCATTACCTCCAGATATAATTATAATAAATACTATATTCTTAGCCCTTTTCGTCTAATAGGTTAGGACTGTACTTTTTCATAGTACAAACATGGGTTCAAATCCCATAAAGGGTAAACAATAAATTCGTTTAATTTATATTGATATATAAACTATTTATTTAATTATAAATAATGCTAAATAGTGTAAAGGTAGCACAATAGACTCATTTTCTATTAGTATAGGTTCAACTCCTTTTTTAGCAATTTTTCGTGGGGTATAGCCAAGTGGTAAGGCTGCGGCTTTTGATGCTGTGATTCTGAAGTTCGAACCTTCATACCCCAAATTTTTTGTAACCTGGCTTTATTTATGTAGCAAAAAGTAATACTTACCAAACTTGGGTAGCTCAGTGGTTAGAGTTTACGATTGAAAATCGTATTGTCAGTGGTTCGAGTCCACTTCCAGGTAATACTTAAATAAAAAAGTATAAAAAATATTTTTATTTGTTTTAATTTTTGATGAATTTTACAATTCTATTAACTATAATTGTATAGTTAAAAATTTAAATTTATTTATATTTTTTTTAAATTGGGAGTATAGTTTAATTGGTAGAATGCTAGCCTGTCTCGCTATGTAGTATGGGTTCGAGCCCCATTACTCCCGAAAGTCTTAACAGTTAAAAACTTACATAATTTAATTTATTTCACTTTTTTTAATCAAAATATTATAAATATATAAGTACGTTTTATTTTTAATATACTATAAATATAGGCGAAATGGCTGAGTGGTTTAAAGTATTTGCCTTGAAAGCAAAAGTATTAATATTTAATACCGTAGGTTCGAATCCTACTTTCGTTACCAATAATATTAAATAACCAATGTTTTATATAAATAGTAGTTGGTTTATTAGGTACTTACATACAAACGGTGTATTTTTCTTTTTCCCAGTTATATATGTATATATATATAGGTCGTGGTATATATTTTAGGTATTACTTAAAATCTAATTCAGCTCTTTGGTTTAGTGACGTAGCTATTTTTATCCTTACTTTTACATAAAAGATTTATTAGGATTTTTAATTTTTTTAGGTGGAAGTAAAGAAATGTTTTTCTTTACTTTCTTTATTAAATATTTATAATATATTTACTTTTAACATAATATAATTTTTTATGTCAAATTTACTAAACAATAAATTTTTAAATACTGTATATCATCGTTACTCCCGTTGACTTTTTTCTACCAATCATAAAGATATTGGTACATTATATCTTATTTTTGGTGCTTTTAGTGGTGTTATTGGAACATTTTTTTCTGTTTTAATACGTTTTGAGTTATCTGAACCTGGTAATAAAATTTTATTAGGTAATTTTCAATTGTATAACGTACTTGTAACTGCTCACGCATTTGTTATGATTTTTTTTATGGTTATGCCAATTTTAGTGGGAGGCTTTGGAAATTGATTCGTGCCTATTTTAATTGGTGCGCCAGATATGGCTTTTCCGAGGTTAAATAATATTTCATTTTGGTTACTTCCCCCGGCTTTAACTTTATTAATATTCTCTAGTTTAGTTGAAGTAGGTGCTGGAACAGGTTGAACAGTTTATCCTCCATTAAGTGATATACTTTCGCATTCTGGTTCTGCTGTTGATTTAGCCATATTTAGTTTACATTTAGCAGGTATATCTTCAATTTTAGGTGCTATTAACTTTATTTGTACTATTTTTAATATGAGAGCAAGAGGTTTATATATTCATAGAATGCCTTTATTTGTTTGATCCATATTAATAACAGCTTTTTTACTATTACTTTCGTTACCCGTACTAGCAGGTTGTATTACAATGTTATTAACAGATAGAAATTTAAACACTACCTTTTTCACCCCAGCAGGTGGAGGAGATCCTATACTTTACCAACATTTATTTTGATTTTTTGGTCACCCTGAAGTTTATATATTAATTTTACCTGGTTTTGGTATAGTAAGTCATATTATATCAACATACTCTAGAAAATTTATATTTGGTTATATAGGTATGGTTTACGCTATGCTTTCAATTGGTGTTTTAGGTTTTATTGTTTGAAGCCATCATATGTTTGTAGTAGGTTTAGATGTTGATACTAGAGCTTATTTTACTGCTAGTACAATGATAATTGCTGTACCGACAGGTATTAAAATATTTAGTTGGTTAGCAACTATGTGAGGTGGTTCTCTATCAATGGCTACCCCATTATTGTTTACTTTAGGTTTTATATTTTTATTTACAGTAGGTGGAGTTACAGGTGTTATTTTAGCAAATGCTGGTATTGATGTAGCTTTCCACGATACTTATTACGTTACAGGGCATTTTCATTATGTTTTATCTATGGGAGCAGTATTTGCAATCTTCGCAGGTTTTTATTACTGGTTTACAAAAATTTTCGGTGTTTTTATTAATAATGTATATGCACAGGTACATTTTTGGTTATTTTTTATAGGTGTAAATTTAACTTTTTTACCAATGCACGCTTTAGGTTTAGCCGGTATGCCTCGTAGAGTACCTGATTATCCTGATGCTTATGCTTCTTGAAATTTTATATGTTCTTTTGGGTCAAATTTATCTGTTGTAGCTACTTTATTTTTTTTTATCTTTATATTTTTTGCTTTTAGTTCAAATAAAAAATATAAAAGAAAAAATACTTTATTTATTTTTTCTGATATAAAATTTTTAGATGAAAAAGATTCTGCCGTTCCTTATCAAATTAATTTTCAAGATCCAGCTTCGCCTATAATGGAAGGTATTATTGATTTACATCATGATATTATGTTCTTTTTAATAATAGTTGTGGTTTTTGTTGTTTGAATGATGGCAAAATGTATTTTATTTTTTGAAAAGAATAATAAAAGATTTAAACAAATAACACATAATGAAAATTTAGAAATATTTTGAACAGTGTTTCCTAGTTTAATTTTAATGTCTATTTCAATTCCTTCGTTTGCCCTACTTTACGCTATAGACGAAGTAGTTAGACCTGCATTAACTTTTAAAGCTATCGGACATCAATGGTATTGAACTTATGAATATGGTGATCACGTAACTAGTATTAAAAACATTTTACGTTTTGATAGTTATATGGTATTAGAAGAAGACCTTTATATTGGTGCCCTTAGATTATTAGAAGTAGATTCTCGTATTGTATTACCAGTAAAAGTTCATATTAGAATATTAATTACTTCAGCAGATGTTTTACATTCTTGGTCTGTTCCTTCTTTAGGAGTTAAATTAGACGCTTGTCCTGGTAGATTAAACCAAACAAATGTTTATATTAAAAGAAAAGGTGTTTTTTATGGAGCTTGCTCTGAAATATGTGGTGTAAATCATGGGTTTATGCCTATTGTTATTCAAGTTCATAATTTAGAAACATTAGCTATTTGGTTAACTTCACAAAATAGTAATTAAACTAATTTATAATTATTTACCAAATGTTAAATTTATTAATTTCAAAAACTTTTTTTAAAAAAGAAAGACTGGCTTTACAAAAAGAAAATCATAATTTTCATTTAGTAGACCCAAGTCCTTATCCTTTATTAGTATCTATTCTTTTGTTTCTTACCGTAGTAAGTTTAGTTTTTAGATTAAACAGTGATTTTTATATTTCTAAAATTTTATTAAATATTAGCTTTCCTTTATTTATATTTTACTTTTTAAGTTGATTTCATGATATAATTATCGAATCAAAATATCATCATACATTTAAAGTAAGACATGGCTTAGCTTATGGTATGTTACTTTTTATTGTTTCTGAGGTTATGTTTTTTTTTTCGTTTTTTTGAGCATTTTTTAATGCTAGTATTTCACCAGCCATTCAAATTGGTGGGATTTGGCCTCCAAAAGGATTAGAAACTGTGTCCTTTATGGGTTTACCCTTATTAAACACAGTAATTTTACTTTTATCTGGTTTAAGCGTTACATGAGCACATAAATCGGTTACACATGTTTTTAAATTTTCAGAAACAAGTTTTGCTTTATTTTTTACTATATTATTAGGTTTTATTTTTTCTTTGTTTCAAGCGGAAGAGTATTGATCTAGTCCATTTAGCATCTCTGATAGCGTATATGGTTCAACTTTTTTCATGGCTACTGGTTTTCATGGTTTTCATGTTATTATAGGTTGTATATTATTAGTTATTTGTTTATTTAGACATTTTTTAGGCCATTTTACAACTACTCATCATTTTGGTTTAATTGCAGCTATATGATACTGACATTTTGTTGATGTAGTTTGAATTTTTTTATTTGTTTCTATATATTGATGGGGTTCTCATTAATCTTATAACACAGGTATTTAAATATTAAGCTTTATGTTATGTTTTTAATTTTATGGTTTGTTATATTTTTAATTTTATTTATAAAATTCTTAATGAATATATTACAAATAATATGTTTTATTGTTTATAAAATAGTGACTTAAACGTAAAAATATATTTATTAATATATATAAATCAATTTTATTTTTTAATTATAAGAGCTTATAGCTCAATGGTAGAGCGTTCGCTTGATAAGCGAAAGGTTATTGGTTCAATTCCAATTAAGCTTATAAAAACTAAAAGGCTTATAGCTTAATGGTTAAAGCTCTGCGCTCATAACGTATAAAATTGAGGTTCGAATCCCCATAGGCCTAATTAAATTTATAATTTTTTGTAGGTATTTTAGCTTATTATTCATACTTTATTATTGAAATCATTTCGACCTCAAATAATATAAAATAATAAGCAGCATATATATTTAGTTTTTTACTAATAAACGTGTATAGTAAATTATATTTAATTTACTAGTATCTATTTATACAAAATAACAAACATCTATGGTATTAAATTTTCCGTTGTTTAATATTAAAAGTTTTAAATTAAAATAATTATTTTTAAAAACTATATGTTATTTCCTAAAAATTTTAAATATAAAAAAATACATCATAAAAACTGAACCAAAGTTTTGAATTTTTCTTGTGCCATTAAGATAGGCACTTTTGCTATAAAAACTTTAAAATTTATTCGTGTAGAATCTAAACAGATTCAATTACTTTCTAGAAGTATTTCTAGGATAGTAGGTAAATCTAGTAAATTTTGAATTTATATTTTTCCAAATAATACAATAACTAAAAAATCAGAAAAATCTAGAATGGGGAAGGGAAGCGGTAATGTTAGTTGTTGATTTTATCCTTTATTACCTGGAGACTCTTTAATAGAGTTGGAGTTTATTAATACAAAGTTAGCTTTAAAAATTTTAAATATATGTAATAATTTATTAGCTTCAAAATTTAAATTAGTAAATTTACAAAAAATCGATAAGTAATAACACTTATACATAAGACTACGTAACGTTTTTTAATTTTTGATGGGTTTGCTGAGTGGTTTAAAGCGTTAGTTTGCTAAACTAAAGTTATATTAGATTATAACCATGGGTTCGAATCCTATACCTATTAAGTAAACAGAACGCAACTTGTATTTTTTAATTGACAAAGCATAATAATTGAGTATTCTTGTGTTTAATAAGTATATTATAATTTTGTAGCTTTCAAAATAATACGTTTTATATATTATTTAATAAAATGATAAAATTAAAAAGAATTAAAGGTTTTAACTTAAATTTTGGACCTCAACATCCAAGTGCTCATGGTGTTTTAAGATTAATTTTAACCTTACGAGGTGAAGTTATAATTAGAGCAAATGCGCATATAGGTTTGTTACATAGAGGTACTGAAAAATTAATTGAATCTAAAACATATTTACAAGCTTTACCTTATTTTGATAGACTTGATTATGTTAGTATGATGTCTCAAGAACATGCATATTCTCTAGGTGTTGAAAAATTAATAAAAACTGAAATTCCTTTACGCTCTAAATATTTACGTGTTTTATTTTCAGAAATTACGCGTATTTTAAATCATATAATGTCTGTTACAACACATGCTTTAGATGTAGGTGCTTTAACTCCTTTTTTATGGGCTTTTGAAGAACGTGAAAAATTAATGGAGTTTTATGAACGTGTATCTGGTGCTAGATTACATGCTAGTTACATACGCCCTGGTGGGGTATCAAAAGATATACCTTTAGGGTTATTAAATGATATCTACCTTTTTTGTACTCAATTTAGTTCAAGGTTAGATGAAATAGAAGAATTACTAACTAATAATAGAATTTGAAAACAACGTTTAATTGACATAGGTGTAGTTTCGAAAGCCGATGCAATAAACTTGGGTTTTAGTGGTGTAATGTTGCGAGCATCTGGAGTGCCTTGAGATTTAAGAAAATCTCAACCTTATGAAGTTTATAATAAATTCAAATTTCTTGTACCTGTGAGCTCAAATGGTGACTGCTATGATAGATATTTAATAAGAATTGAAGAAATGCGACAAAGCTTAAATATAATTTTTCAGTGTATAAATATTATACCTAAAGGATTAACAAAAATAGATAATAATAAATTAGTAGCACCGAGCCGTGAACAGTTAAAATTTTTTATGGAGTCTTTAATAAATCATTTTAAAATGTATAGTTCTGGTATATCTATTAATAGTAATACAACTTATACTGCGATAGAGGCACCCAAGGGAGAATTTGGTGTTTTTTTAGTTAGCGATGGGAGTAATAAACCTTTTAGATGTAAAATTAGAGCTCCTGGTTTTGCACATTTACAAAGTTTAGATTTCATGTCTAAAGGTCATTTAATAGCTGATGTTGTGGCTATTATTGGTACCCAAGATATTGTTTTTGGGGAAGTTGATCGTTAAATTTTTTTTTATAATGAAAAATATAAAAAAACTGATTAAATTTACTATAAAATTTAGTGAAATATATAAAAATAATATAAAAATGTTAGATATTTTTTTAGGTGTAAAAGAATCTTTTGGTATTAAACGTATTAGCTCTATGAAAATAAAGTTAGAAATTTTATCTAATTTATTAAAAAAACTAAAAAATAAAGGTAATAATTCAGTTTTATTTATGACTAATTCACCGGATTTCGATGATTTAGTGAAAAGTATAGCTTTCAAATATAAATCTTTTTATATATTATCTGGTCAATATAAAAGAGGCCTTTTTTCAAATAAATTACCTGCTGTTAAAATTACAAATCAATATAAACCGTTAAATTTACCTTTAGTTATCTTATACGTAGGTTTTTCATTTAATGATTGTATGCCTTTAATTTCGGAATTGAAAAAAACAGATATAATTATTGTTGGCATAAATATACCAAAAGGTTCAGATTCTCAATCTGATTATAAGTTTGATTGTTATGACAAAAAAAGTTTAAAATTTTTAATAAAGTTTTTGTTTACGGCTATTTATGAAACAGTACAACATAAAGCTCAATAATATCTAATTTTTTAAATTACTTATTTTTTTAAGCATTTTAATTAAGCACGTAAATAAAATATAATTTTAATAATTAAATATTATATTAATTATATAAAATATTTTTTGGGGTGTAACTCAATAGGTAGAGTGTGTGTTTTGGGAATACAAAGTTATGGGTTCAAGTCCCATCATTCCGAAGTTTTATATTTTTAAGATTTAAATGAGAAACCAATTATTAACATCTTTACAAAAAATTATAAAAAAATCTTTAAAAATAAATTATTTTTTCATTTTAAATAGTATAAGTGACTCTACAAAAACTTATATTCAAAAATATTTAGATTATATTTCTATAAAAAAATTATATATTTGTAATATCAAATCTACAAAAAACAATACGTTTATTACAATTTCTAAATTAAAAGAAAATAAACTTAAAAACACTATTTTTACTTATTCAACAGGTAGAAATAATTTAAAACAAACTGTAAGTATAACTATTTTTTTTGGTAAAATATTAGGTGAATATATAGGGCTTTTATTAAAAAAATTAAAAGTTTCATCACTTATAATAAAAATTAATGGTATTTCTTTGTTTAGAAAACTTTTTATGAAAGGTTTACTAAAGTTTAATTTTAATATTTTATTCATTGAAGATACAACTTCAACACCTTATAACGGTTGTAAATTTAGTAAAAAGAAAAGGAATAAAAAAAAATTCAAACTTTACGTTTAGTTTGAATTGAAGGGGTAGTTTAATTGGTAAAACCCTGGTTTCCAAAACCAGTATTGTAAGTTCAAGTCTTGTCCCCTTTGCAATATTTTATGAATTTGGTATATTAAAATAGTAACAATTTTTTATCTGTTGAAAATAGGATTTATTATGTTACATACTTTATTTATAATGATATTACAAAGTGCGAAATTAATTGCAGCAGGTTTAGCTACTATTGCTTTAGGAGGTGCTGGTACAGGTATTGGAACTGTTTTTGGTTCATTAATCGGTGCTGTGGCTCGTAACCCTTCTTTAAAACAACAATTATTTATATACGCTATTTTAGGTTTTGCTTTAACCGAAGCTATCGCTTTATTTGGTTTAATGATGGCTTTTTTAATTTTATTTGCTTTTTAGTATATTTTAATACTAAATCTATTTAGTTAAATTTATTAATTTTAGGTACGTAATACAGTTATATTTTTTCTTTGATAAAAAATTTAAAAAGAGATATAAAAGTTAGAAATAATTTTATGCATTTTGAAAACAATTTTTTAATTTTAAGATTTTTGAAACATTCAGATTACTATTTTATTAAAAGTTTAAGTAATTTTGTAAACAAATTTGCTAAATATTCACTTTCAAAAATTAATAATTTTTGTATAATAAGCGGAAGATCTCGTTCTATTTTTTCTAGTTTTAGAGTGTCTCGTATTATTCTAAAGGAACTAACCAGCTCTACCGCTTTTTCTAGCTTAAAAAAAACGTAAGTTTTATAATTAATATATACTATATGAATTATTACAAAAAATTATTTATTATTAAAAACACTAGATTTAGTGTTGAATTAAAACCTTATATTTTAAAAATAGAAAGTCCTATAGGTTTAACTCTTTTACATACTTACAAATTTTTATTTTTATATAAAAAATTTTTATGCGTTTTTATACCAAAAGGAAAAGATTTAATTAAAACAATATTTAATATTGTTTCTTTTAAACTTAAAGGATTACAAAAATTATATACTGTTAGATTAATACTTAAAGGTCTAGGATTTAAAGCTTCAATTTTAAAAAACTTTATTATTTTTAAACTAGGTTTTAGCCATCTTTTGGCTTATTCTATACCTAATTATTTAAAATTAGCTATTTATAATCGTTTAACTTTTATTAGAATTTATAGTAATAATATTCAAAAATTAAAAGAAAGTTGTAACTCTTTACGAAATTTAAAATTACCTGAACCTTACAAGGGAAAGGGTATAAAATATATTAATGAAATTACAACCTTAAAAGTTACAAAAAAATTATAATAATGTTAATATTAAAACAAATTTTATCTAGTTTTATCATAATATCCGCTATATATATTATTTCCTTAAATCATCCTGTATATTCAGTTTTTGCTTTAGTGTTCGCTTTTATTAATGCTAGTATTTATTTATTAACATTGGGCTTTGAATTCTTGGGTTTACTGTATATTACTGTGTATGTTGGAGCAATTTTGATTTTATTTTTATTCGTTCTATTATCTTTCGATTTATCGTTTTTGTGGTACAAAAAAGTACCTTTTAATTTTAATAATATAATTTTATTAAGCTTATACTATTATTTGTTTATAGATAGTACTGCAATTAATCTAAATGTATTATCTTATTTAGATACAAATTATGCTAATTATTTTTATATTGTAGATTCTCAATTTGAGGATATTCGTGTTTTCGGAAATTTTTTATACACAAATTTGTATTTATATACATTTTTAATAAGTATAATATTATTAGTTGTGATGATAGGGGTTATAATTATAAATTTAGAGAATAATCCTTATAAATTACAACAAAATTATAAGTCTAGAAAATTATGTAAAGTTTTACAATATAATATAAATAATACATAAAAAATAAATAGCAAATAATTTTAGGGACGTTATTTAAAAATATATATGATTGTAATTATTTTACAGGTATTATTCTTTAAATACAGTTTTTTATTACTAAAAACTATTTACCTATTTTTATAAAACAGTTTTAATCAGTTTCCATATATTTAATTAAGAAAAAAGACACCTATTTATATATATTAAAAAGTTAATTATTTTTTGTAAATAATTAAAAATATTATTTATTTAAATTAACTTATTTTCTGTTAAAGTTATGTAATTTAATTTTAGGAACTTTTTTAAAAATCAATAACTTAATATATTTGTCATTACTTTTATTTATCATAATACTTTTAATAATAAAAACTCATCAAGTTTAATCAAAATAGAACGTAAAATAATATGTTAATAACAAATATTACAAAAATTAAATTTAATAAAAGCATTAAAAAATTAATTAGTAATAACGGCACAGGTAATTTAATTACATTACAATATTTTGATGCTAGAACTGAATCTATGCTTAAATTTTTAGATTTAGAATCATTTGATAATTTAAGTGACGCATCAGTTTATGAACATTACGCAACTTTATATAGCGAAGACTCTAACGAAGACTCTTGAAATTACGAAAACGATGGCTCTGGGGAAGAATCTAGTTTTCCTGGTCAAGGAGAAGATGTTTTTTTAAATGATTACGGTGTTGTTGTTTCTGTAGGTGATGGAATTAGTAAAGTTTTTGGGTTAGATAAAGTTATGGCCGGTGAAATGGTAGAATTTTCGAGAAGTAGAATTAAAGGTATGGCTTTAAATTTAGGTGTTGAAGGTGTAGGTGTAATTATTTTTGGTCAAGATAGAGAAATCGTACAAGGTGATGTTGTAAATAGATTAGCTAATATTGTAAGTGTTAATGTAGGTGCTTCTTTATTAGGTAGAGTAGTTGACAGTTTAGGTAACCCAATTGATAGTACTCAAAATTTAGCAGATGCTACTAAAAGTATAGTGGAAGTTAAAGCGCCAGGTATTATGCCTAGAAAATCTGTTTCTGAGCCTATGCAAACAGGTATAAAAGCAATTGATAGTATGGTTCCAATCGGTCGTGGTCAGCGTGAGTTAATTATTGGTGATAGACAAACAGGTAAAACTGCAATAGCTATAGATACAATCATAAACCAAAAATACGTAAATTATGATTTTAATAATACTAATGGTCATTTATATTGTATTTATGTAGCCGTTGGTCAAAAACGTTCGACTGTTGCGCAAATTGTTAAAATTTTAAACGAAGAAGAAGCTTCTAGCTATACTTGTATAGTAGCTGCTACTGCTTCTGATGCCGCCCCTTTACAATTTTTAGCTCCTTATTCGGGTGCTACTATTGGTGAATGGTTTAGAGATTTAGGATTACATGCTTTAATTATTTACGATGATTTAAGTAAACAAGCAGTTGCATATAGACAGATGAGTTTATTATTACGTAGACCACCAGGTCGTGAAGCTTACCCGGGAGATGTGTTTTATTTACATTCTCGTTTATTAGAAAGAGCTGCTAAATTAAATGAAAATTGTGGTGATGGTTCGTTAACAGCTTGCCCTGTTATTGAAACACAAGCTGGAGATGTTTCAGCTTATATACCTACAAATGTAATATCAATTACTGATGGTCAAATTTTCTTAGAAGCACAATTATTTTATAAAGGTATACGACCTGCAGTTAATATAGGTTTATCTGTAAGCCGTGTAGGTTCATCTGCTCAAGTAGGTTTAATGAAAGCTATTGCTGGTTCGTTAAAATTAGAGTTAGCTCAATATCGTGAAGTAGAGGCTTTTGCTAGTTTTGCTTCTGATTTAGACGAAACAACTCAATATACTTTAAACAGAGGTGCAAGATTAATTGAACTATTAAAACAAGGTCAATTTGTACCAATACCTGTTGAAATTCAAATTATTTCTATTTATGCAGGTATGAGAGGTTTCTTAGATAAATTACCTGTTCTTAGTGTTGTTAAATTTGATGCATCTTTAAGAGCTGCAGCTGCTTTAGATAATACTTTATTAGATATGTTAAAAGTTAATAAAAAATTTACTGAGGAGTTAGATAACTCTTTAAAAACTTTTATTAATAACATTTTAAATAATTTTTAATAAAAAACTATGTTAGTTAGAGAAGCGTACTTAAGTTTAATAATTTATTCAATATTTAGCCTTATTATAGTATTAATTTTATATTTAGTTTCTTATGCCGTTTCAGTAAAAATCCCAAGTATACAAAAATTATCTATTTACGAATGTGGTTTTGAACCTATAAATAGTACGCAGTCTAAATTTAATATAAAATTTTATTTAGTTGCATTACTTTTCGTTCTTTTCGATTTAGAAATAGTATTTGTGTTTCCTTGAGCAATAAATTTATATCATTTAGGATTATTTGGTTATTATTCTATGATTCTTTTTTTATTTATATTGACTCTAGGGTTTATATATGAATATAAAAAAGGTGCTTTAGAGTGGTAAAATATTTAATATGAATTTTTTAAATAATTTTATAGTAACATCTCCTTTAGAACAATTTGAAGTTTTCCAAATAGGTATTATAAATAACTCTGTTATTTTTATGATTTTTTCTTTTGCTTTATTAGTTTATATATATACATACTTTAATACTTTTTATTTATTAATACCTAATCGTTGACAACGTTTATTAGAGTTACCTTTTGAATTTATTAAAAATATAGTTTCTGAAAATATAAATATAAAACATTAGGTGTATTTTCTTTATATTTATTTATATTTTTTGACTATATTATTTTATAATATATTTGGTATGATTCCTTATAGTTTTACTATTACAAGCCATTTAGCTATTACCTTTTATTTGTCATTATCTGCTTTTATTGGTATTAATATAATCGCAATAAAAAAAAATAATATTGCAGTTTTTAATCTATTTTTACCTAAAGGTGTTCCTATTTTTATAATTCCAGCTTTAGTTCTTATTGAATTAGTATCTTATATCGCACGTGTATTTAGTTTAGCTATTCGATTATTTGCTAATATGATGTCAGGGCATACTTTATTAAAAATATTAGCTGGTTTTAGTTGATCAATATTATCTGTAAACAGTTTCTTATCTTTATTCTCTCTAGTACCAACTATTGTTATAATAGTCGTAACTTTTTTAGAGATTGCTATCGCAGGTTTACAAGCTTACGTTTTTGTAACATTACTTTGTATTTATATAAATGATGTTTTACATTTACATTAATTAAATTTATTAATTTTAGATGTACGGTACGTTTATGTACGTATTTATATTAAAAATGCCTCAAATCGATAAAATATTATTTTTACCACAAGTTTTAGGTTCTTTCATATTTATGTTTTTTTCTTTTATTTTTTTAATTAAATTTGCCGGATTATTATTAGCAAGTACTTATAAAGTACGTAATAAATTAATTTATGGTTTCATGGGTGTAAATTCAATAGTTACAAAATTAATTAATTCTTATTTTTTTAATTATGGAAAAGATATAAACTTATCTTTAAAAATTAAATCTTTATTTTTTTTAATCTTATTTTTATAAATTTATGAGATTAATATCTACTCCTATAGTTTCTATAATAAATAACCATTTAATCGATTATCCTACACCGACTAATCTTAATTACAATTGAGGTTTTGGTTCTGTGGCAGGTATTACTTTAGCTTTACAAATTATTACTGGTATATTTTTAGCAATGCACTATACTCCTCATATTACTTTGGCTTTCAATAGTATTGAGTATATAATGCGTGATGTAAACAGTGGTTGGTTTATTAGGTACTTACATACAAATGGTGCCTCTTTCTTTTTTTTAGTTATATATTTACATATAGGTCGTGGTCTATATTTTGGGTCTTACTTAAAATCTAATTTAGCTCTTTGGTTTAGTGGTGTAGTTATTTTTATCCTTATGATGGCTACAGCCTTTATGGGGTATGTTTTACCTTGAGGTCAAATGAGTTTTTGAGGAGCTACAGTTATTACAAATTTAGCTAGTGCTATACCTGTTATTGGTACACCTATAGCTGAATGGCTTTGAGGTGGTTTTTCCGTAGATAACCCTACTTTAAATAGATTTTTTAGTTTACATTATTTATTACCTTTTTTGATTTTAGGTATGGTTATTTTACATCTAACATTATTACATTTATCAGGCTCAACTAATCCTTTAGGTTTATCTACTTCTTTAGATAAAAAAGGGTTTTATCCTTACTTTTACATAAAAGATTTACTGGGATTTTTAATTTTTTTCTTAGTTTTTTCTATTTTTGTACATTTTTACCCTAATGCTTTAGGTCATTCTGATAATTATATTGAAGCTGACGCTTTAGTAACTCCGTTACATATAGTTCCTGAATGGTATTTTTTACCTTATTATGCTATTTTACGTTCTATTCCGGATAAACTTGGTGGGGTTTTATTGATGGGATTATCTTTAATAATATTACTATTAATACCCTTTTTTTCAAAACCTGTTAGTAAAACTTTTAGATTTAAACCTTTATCACAAATTTTTTATTGACTTTTTATATGTGATGTAATATTGTTAATGTGATTAGGAGCACAACCTGTAGAAGAACCTTTTATACTTACTGCTCAGGTTTGTACTTTTTACTATTTTTTTTGATTTATAATTATTAACCCTTTTTTAGTTTTTTTAGAACTGGTATTATTAAAAAAAATTAAGTAAAATACACTATTGTTTAAAATTTGGTCTGTGTTATTCTACAACTTAAAATATAAAGTTATTCCTACGTTTAATTACGTTGGCGAAATCGTTTAGCGGCCTATAACGTTGCTATCATAAAGCAAAACTTCGTGGGTTCGAATCCCTCTTTCGCTATTAATAATATTAAATACTTAATGCTTTATGTAAATAGTAGTTAGTTTATTAAGTAGTTATGTACAAACTGTGTCTTTTTTTATTATTTATTATATACAGGTAGTGGTCTATATTTTGAGTCTTACTTAAAATTTAATTTAACTATTTTTAGGTATTTTGGCTTATTATTATCTATACTTTTTATTATTGAAATCATTTCGACCTCAAATAATATAAAATAATAAGCAGCATATATATTTAGTTTTTTACTAATAAACGTGTATAGTAAATCAAGTGTGATTTACTAGTATCTATAACTATTTGTACTACAAATTTTATGTATATAAAAGCTTATTTATATAATTGTTGTACTAGCCATCCTATTGTTTATACTAGTTTTATATATATTATCCGGGGGGTTTAAATTAGCTATTTTTTTTTGGAAGTAAAGAAATGTTTTTCTTACTTTCTTCATTAAACTTTAAAATGTTCTCTATTTTATATTTACTAATATTGCCTCTTTTTGGTGTAATAGTTTTAACTTTTTTAAATTTTTTTTTTAAAGGCTTCAAGGGCTTACTTCATAATAATTTTAAGGGTATTACTTTATATTTATGTACTATTAACTTAATAATAGGTTTTTATTACTTAATTTTCTTTGATAAAACTTTTTATGGTTTTAAATTCACTACTTCTCATAATATATTTAACTTTATTGTTAGATTTGAGATAGATGATATCTCGTTATTTTTTATATTATTAACTTTATTTTTAATACCTATATGTATATTATTAAGTTGAAATTATATTAACAATAATGT
>Ga0209712_10000541_pt1 | contig 33516 bp, 23 predicted proteins | sample ArcOceMetagenome_FD_187443 | JGI IMG/M metagenome (GOLD analysis project Ga0209712, IMG submission 187443) | Marine eukaryotic phytoplankton communities from Arctic Ocean - Arctic Ocean - Greenland ARC118M Metagenome (SPAdes) (version 2) | ecosystem: Environmental > Aquatic > Marine > Oceanic...
CTTCCTTCGGATTTTTTTAGCAATTTAACTATAATTAGCTTGTCGAAGGCTGTTGAGTTTAATTTTGTGGTTCTTTTTTAATTTTTAAGAAACTAGCACTCTAATCTTTTCGATTGTAGCCAGGACCTGTTCAAAAAGCGGACTGTCGAGGGGACTGCCCTGACTGGCGAACCAGGCAATAGAAAGCTTTTTAGCAGGGTCTACGAACAAAAACTGTCCGTGAATTCCAACCCCAAAGATCAAAGGCTCGGCTTCCTGATTCACGTACCATTTGGAACGATAATGGATATCCCGTTGCCCCATTTCATTGTAAAAATCACCGTCTTTCCAAGCTTGGGGGTCACCGTTTTGGACGATGTCTTCCAACCAACAGGCTGGTACAACTTGCTTCCCATCACGCTGTCCTCCATTGGCCATCATCATGCCAACACGGGCTAAATCCCTCGCAAGCAAGCATTTCCCCCCCGCCGCGCGTGCGCCACCTATACGATCAACAGTTATATAACCCGGTGCTTCTGCGCCCAGTGGCTTCCACAGCCTTTCACTCACAAGTTCGGCATAACGCATGCCACTCGCTCGTTCAAAAACCCAAGCCAACAGGTCAGTATTTGGCGAAACGTAGTGAAACCGACCTCCGTGTGGACCATCAGTCTCGGTCAGCAATGACATGAAAGACCGTAAATCAGCGGCTACACGATCCTTTGGAACCGGGTTCCAATTTGCTGCAAATCGGTAATCGACAATAGGACCCTCAGTCGCAAGATAGTCTTCGTCAAACAAAATCCCTGCGCGCATATCCAGCAGATCACGTACTGTAGCACCAGCATAAGCAGTATTCTCTATTTCTGGCAGGTGTTTTGTAATTAGGTCACTTTCGGCTAATTCGCCACGTTCTATGAGCGTTCCTGCAACTAAACCCAGCATGGATTTTGATACTGACATTAGAATATGTGGATCTCGCGACGTCATTCCGTTGCGATATGATTCATGAACTAATTTATCTTTGTGCAGAACCACAATCGCATCACAGTCTGTACTAACCATAGCGTTATCAATGCCTAAGCTGGACGTATCCATCGTATCTGGCTTCAGTTCCCACACGTCTGTTGGGTCGTTTGAAATTTCAGCCGAAGGAATAATCTCTCGCACGTGATGAAAGGCCCAGTGACAATAGGGTGCCTTGCGCCAGTTGGCGAGGGAAACGCGGTTGGGTTCCGAGGGGGGAAAGCCTTGCATAACTTCGGACATTTAAAACCTCTTGGTTGCGATCTGGCAACCGTTGCACCAAATTGCATTAGCTTCAATCTGCTAAGTAAGCCACCATCCTTGCAAATTAGTAGTTTTTTCGGCATTGCTATCATCATTTTAAACTATACTCAGAAACACTCCAAGTGACTGAACTGTCTAAGTTATACTCGCTGCATTCTGCACTGACCGCGAAGGTTTGCTCAACACTAAACTTAACCTCGAACACACAGCCCCATTCACCCCTCTCAGCCACTTCTTTGGTCCGCTAAAGGCGCAACAGGGGCTGGGTCTGGGGTTAGGTTGGGTGTGTGGGGGCGTTATGTGAGGCCCTGATGGAATTTCATGAACTGGAGGGTCAGGCTGGTGCCGACACTGACATACCGGTGCGACTCCGTAAAATTAGCCAAATGATGACTGCGATATTAGCACTATTCCAAATTATTCCGTTAACGAAGGCTAGTGTGTAGGAGCCACTCAAATCATAGGTTACACCGGACAACCAACCGCCTAGCGCCATCCCCAAAATAGTCGCCATCATAACGAAGCCAACGCGGGCGCCTGCTTCCTTCGCAGGCATATATTCGCGGACAACCAGCACATAGCTTGGGACTATGCCACCTTGGCTTAGTCCAAAAACGAGGCTGACAACATAGAGTGAAACCATCCCACCCGACGGTAGATACAAAAACAAGGCCAAACATTGCAAACATGAACCGATTAGCAAAGTCTGCACGCCGCCAAGTATATCTGCAACGAGACCTGAAATGATCCTCGATACGACTCCACAAAGCAACATTAAGGAGAGCATTTGCGCGCCTACAGCGGGGCCAAAGCCCAAATCAACACAATAAGCAACAATGTGAACTTGAGGCATCGACATAGCCACACAACAACCTATCCCCGCAAAACCCAGCAAATACTGCAGCGCACGAGGGGACAGACCCACAGTCTTTGCATTTACCAACGATGTGTTTTGCGCTGCAGTCTGCACTTCTTGAGGCAGACGACGACGAAGAGCAAACGCCAAAGGTATCACAGTAACTAGTGTAACAGCCGCCATCACGATGTAGACAGCACGCCAGCCACTCTCTGCGAGAACCTCTGCCAACAATATTGGCCAAATGGAACCCGATAGGTAATTGCCAGATGCCACAATCGCCACGGCGATACCGCGATGACGCACAAACCAATGCGAAATATCGGCAATGAGTGGCCCAAACCCCACCGCCGAAGCAAAGCCCACCAGAAACTGGGTAAAAGAAAGTACGAGCAAAGAGCTAGATAGTGTAGCCAAACCAAAACCAATGGCCGTCATAGTAGCAGCAACAATCAGAGACGCCGTTATACCAAAATGGTCCACGGCACGACCAATAACATAGTTTCCCAACGCGAACCCAACCATCGTAACGGTATAAGGCAGCGACGCCATTGCACGCGTGCCGCCATATTCTGCTTCAATAGCCGGCATAATGACAATGATCACCCACATGCCCGCATTAATTACGGTAGCTACAAAAAGAGTAAGGCCGAGGCGGGTCCAAGAATATCGGCTATCGGTTATCAAATCATCCATGACTTGTTGTGGCCGCCACTGCTTCCAAATTACAAGCTAAAACGCGCTACTGCTCTCGCCGGGTGGCGTCATTTATTGAGCGCATAGATTTAGGATGTGCCAGCAATGTGATGCCTGTTTTAATTAGTCTGAGAGTGCCCGTCGTACTCTCTGCCAACATATCACCGCAATGTTGGTTATCTAGGACAGCCCCAAACTTAATTATTTAGTAACCTGGAAATAATTTACCAATGCGCCCTGTCAGACAAGACTACTTGAAACGGGTAGAGCTATTTTAGAATGTCTTCTAATGACAAAACACTCCCCATTCTGCTACATAAAACCTGGTCTGGGGTTCTTGGGCCACCTTGCCTAGGCCCGTGGACCGGGAACCAAGAGCCAGTGCACTATCGGACAATAGAGCACGCACCAACGTCCTGCCTATAGCGTTGCTGCGGCTCAAATTGCGTTGGATGGTTTAGCTCGGGCTGTGGTCCGTGGACCAAGACACCTCCCCCTAGCCATAACCTCAAGAGTGTGTCGGATATCAACATACACTTTCCAACTAGAGGCTAAGCAACTCCCAAAATGTGGCGCCAATGTGAAAGGTTTTTGTTTAGGTTGGGGATAGAATCATTGTTGCGTAGCCGAGCCATTATTTAAGGTTAGCGTCTTCAAGATATCATGAACAGCAGTTCGATTAACAAGAACCATAGACCGCTCAGCAGTCGAACTAACCATGTTATCAGAAATGCTTTCCAGCACGTCATTTTGGGATAGTGAAAAGGGTTCGGAAAATAGATCAATCAATCGCATATCTCCTGTCACTATATTAGAATTATTAATTCGTGGGCCATTAGGTGCGGCACTTGAAGTGGTCATTAAATATGGAATGGACGAGCTAAGGAAATTCTCTAAGACGCGCGCAATGTCTTGGTAGCTTAAATGAAACAAGCAATCGCGGCAAAACAAAAGGTCCACATTCGGAAGTGAACTTTTCGTCAAGTCTAAGTGCACAAATGATCTATCTTTGTCGTCATATTTTGCTTGGTTTTTTTCTATCAGTGGTCGAACAATATCTCCACCAATGTATTTTATGGACGCATCTTGCGTAACTGATTGCATCCAATTGAAATCTCCACATGGTGCGTCAAGCATTGATCCAATTTCATATTGTTCAAATATTAGTGATAGCCCAGCTCGGATGTTTTGCGTGTTTTCAAAAGTGGATCCTTCCCCACTTCGTGACTCTAAGCTATTCCAATGATTTGACATATATATTTTTGTGAAGCGGTCTTCTGGTTCTTCCAGACCTAGAATGATCTTTTTGCGCCAACCACTTGCCGACTTTGCCAACGTAAGTTTAAGGGCTCCGTGGAGACCAAGTTTTTCTACACGTTGCTTAATTTTTTTGAGTTGCTTCATTGCTAAAACCCGCGCCATGCTTTTAGTTTATTAACCTTTAATAATGTTGGCTATATGCAATTAGATGGCCTGGCAACCTTACGAGTGGTAAGTTATTGCAGCAGATGAGGGCTTTGTCAGAGTAAACTTACTTGAGACTGGCAGGCCGACTTTGTAACCTCGCCTGATGACAAAACAACTCCTCGTTTTGTGCTGTCATTTAAAAAAATTAGGGGGCAAACAATGGGACGTCAAGTTTGTCTGACAATACCGTAATGATGTACGTTCGTTCCCCGCTTTCTCTTCGTAATGTGGAGGATTTACCCCATGAGCGTGGCGTTGACGTAAGTCATGAAACGGTATTGTAAAAAAAGGCTACGCAGTGGATACCTATCGGGCCATTCGGGTCCAGATCCAGATTTGCCCGGTGGCCAGATAAGCCCGATTGGCTGAGGCATCATTCGCCCCACCGATACAGGAGATTAAACTATGTTTGGAACGATTGACGGTACCGGATACGAAATCCTCGACCCGGTTTTTGAGGACTGCATTATTGGTCATGCAAAGATTGAGCGTCTCTGGTCGGGCGGGCGTTGGGTAGAAGGACCAGCATACTTTCCCGCGGGGCGATATCTGATTTGGTCGGACATTCCTAACAATCGCATGATGCGCTGGGATGAAACAGATGGCTCTGTCTCTGTATTCCGAGACCCCTCGAACAACTCTAACGGGCATACTGTCGATCAGCAGGGCCGACTGATTTCCTGCGAGCATCTTTCGCGCCGTGTTATCCGAACAGAATTTGATGGCACGCTCAAAGTCATTGCGGATCGCTATCGGGGAGATCGTCTCAATTCACCGAACGATGTGGTTGTCAAATCTGATGGTTCAGTTTGGTTCACAGACCCAAGCTATGGTATCATAATGGACTATGAGGGGGCTCGCGCAGAAAGCGAGATCGGGGCCTGCAATGTGTATCGTTGGGACCCAGAGAACCAAGAAATTGAGTCAATGGCTACCGATTATGTCAAGCCAAACGGGTTGGCCTTTTCTCCCGATGAGACAGCATTATTCATCACGGATACCGGCGGCACTCATGAACCGGATGGCCCCAGGCACATGCGCCGCCATAGTATAGGTGCAGATGGTAAAACGCTCGGCGCAGGCGAAGTTTTTGCGACCTCTACCGCAGGGTTTTTCGATGGATTTCGAATTGACACCGGCAATCGTATTTGGACAAGCGCCATGGATGGGATTCATTGCTATGACAGCGCGGGCACTTTGATTGGAAAAATCTTGATCCCAGAGATCGTATCGAATGTTTGTTTTGGGGGGCTAAAGGGAAACAGGCTTTTCATCACGGCAACAACCTCTCTTTATGCAATTTATTTAAATGTAAACGGATTTCGTCTATAATGACGCTTAATTTCATCTGTCTGACGGTTCTCATATTATGATTTAAGCCGCTCCATCAAACGCTCTATAATTTTCAAAGTAACCTCTTCGCCCTTATCAGATGATGAGTTACATGCCGATTTAGTGTACCAAGTATTATTTTCCGATACGCGAGCTATTTCGACTCCTTCTGGGGCAAGGGCCATTAAGAGTGAAGTTTCTCCTTCTCCGGCATTATCAAAAATATAATTTTTGATAATCGCAGCATCCATTAATGGATGTAATTTTATCCAATTAAACGGGTCATTGCCTGACTGATGTTGAGTATAATAATCACTCATATCTTGCGCGCCCCACCAACCCTCGCCGTTGGTGCGTTCTAAGAATTTAAAAATTGCCTGCCTTGCACCAACTTTAAAAGCTAAGTCAGTTGGCATGCCTGCTGAAAAGTTTTTTGTTTGGTGGTGTATGACCCCGTGTATATTTCGGAAGCCTATTCTCAGTAGGCGGTAAATATTTGCTCGGCTAAAGGAGCAAGTACTGCTGCATCAACATGCAAAGTGCCACTGCTTTCAGGAGCAGCCACCTCGAAGCCCAAATCGAGGCCTCTGTAGATCATTACAATCACCAACGCTACCACGGAGCCTGAGCAACGTCATACCCGCCGACGTCTACTTCGGACGCAACAAAGCCATTCTACAACAAAGGGAAAGGATCAAACGAAAGACACTCGAAACGCGGCGCTTGCATCACAGACAACGCGCCGCATAATGTAGCCAACAAGATGTGCCAAACTCTCTCTTAGTTTAAGCTGCTAATGGTGCCAAAAATCCTGACGACGGACACCAGCCACCTAATTGGTCAATCATTTTAGATTGAACTCCTACATTTCGGTTTTCACATAGATTACTCAGGTCGGACCTCTACGAGGCATGAATGAGCAATCGGCCCCTGCGCCAATTGTGAGGTCCCTTTATCAAGCGTCAATACATTTGGATTTCCATGCTGGCAGGTATCGCCATCAGGCTGATACCAAGCTCCAGTGGCTATCTGGATTACGCCACAACGGATAGTTTCGCTGATCATAAGCTGGGCACGACAGGCCCCACGGGAATTGTGCAATCGTACGATTTGTCCGGCCTCAAGCCCACGCGCTGCTGCATCCCTCGGGTGCATCGTCACAGGCTCTACCCCCTTGGGACGATCTGACTTGCTAACGGATCCATGATCAAGCTGACTATGTAATTTATTGCGCGGTTGGTTTGAGATCATATGAAGTTGGAGGGGCGAGGCATCTCCAAGCCATTCCTCGGGCTTTAGCCATACCGGATGGCCGGGGCAGTCCTCATACTTAAAACTAGCTATAGTATCGGAGTGAATTTCAATTTTTCCACTAGGCGTTGAAAGTGGGTGTGTTTTGGGATTGGCACGAAACTGCTCCATCATAATAATTGGAACATCGGGTTTTGGCACTTTAATCCAGCCGCATCTCTGAAAAGTATCCCAATCAGGTAGAGTAACACCAACTTTTGCGGCTTGCTGACAAGATACATCCCAAATCCATCGCTGCCACTCCTGTGGGCTGCGACCTTCCGTAAAATTTTCTTTCACATCCATCTTGGCTGCAATTCCGAGAAAAATACTGTGGTCATCGCGGGATTTACCCACCGGATTAATTGCATGATCCATGGCCACAATATAGGGGTCCTTGGGCGTCATGGCGATGTCAGAGCGTTCAAGTGTTGTAGTGCAGGGCAAAACTATGTCTGCGTGTTGTGCTAGGGCGTTCCAGCACCACTCGTTGGCGATGATAGTTTCTGGCCGCGCCCAAGCGCGACGCATACGGTTAAGATCCTGATGGTGATGGAACGGATTTCCACCCGCCCACCAAACAAGCCGTATATCAGGATATTCATAGAAATTTCCGTTATATGAAAAAGTGCCGCCGGGATTTTCCAGCATATCAGTCAAGCGCGCAACTGGGATAAAGTCTTTGACCGCATTTTGCCCCTGGGGAAAGGTAGCGTAGTCAATTTGATACCGATTGAGTCCTACATGGTTCGTAGCTGAATAACCAAAACCAATGCCAGTTCCCGGCAAGCCAATCTGCCCCAGCATAGCAGCCAGAGTGATAGCAGCCCAGAAGGGCTGCTCGCCGTGATCTTGCCGCGTCAACGCCCATGCCACCGAAATCATCGTACGACTTCGGGCCATGCGTCGAGCAAGCGTGCGGATCTCTTGGGCAGGTAAATCACAAATTCCAGCTGCCCACTCAGCTGTTTTAGGCACCCCATCACTATCACCCGACAAATAGGCGGAAAAGATTTCAAAACCCACGGTATAGCGATCAAGGAAGTCTTGATTTTGCAGTCCCTCACTCATAAGAACGTGCGCTAGGGCCAACATCAGCGCCGTATCTGTGGAGGGTCGCAAAGCCAGCCATTCCGCCTCAAAGTGGCATAATAGGTCGGACCTCAAAGGAGAAATATTCACAAATTTTACGCCGGCGTTGAGTGCGGACTGCAGCCCGCTCTTTTGCACATGTGCTCCAACACCACCCTGACTGATCTGTCCGTTCTTCAGTGGCACCCCACCAAAGGCCACAAATAACTCACAATCGGATGTTATGCTTTCCCAACTAGTACAATTATCTAAGAACCCACTAAAGTCGCCAAGGACATGTGGGACGACAACCTCAGCTGCCGCAAATGAATAGGTATTTTTTGAGCTTGTGTGGCCGCCAATACAATTTAGAAACCGTTTTAGTTGACTTTGCGCATGATGAAAGCGACCGGCACTCGCCCAGCCATAGGAGCCTGCGTAAATCGCGCTATTGCCGTGATCGCGCCTCACGCGAACCAATTCGTTTGCGATTAGGATATTAACTTCATCCCAGCTGACTTCGACGAATTTGTCCCTTCCACGCTTGTCAGGAGCGGCCCCCGGCCCACCTTCTAGCCAGCTTTTGCGTACCATCGGCGCAGTGATCCGGGTTGGGCCATCCAACACATCAACAATGCCGTGGCCAATTGGTGATGGATCGGGGTCTTCTTCAAAATCACGGAGTGCAGTTACACGCCCGTCGGCTACATCGACACGGTAGGTTCCCCAATGGCTGGAGGTGAGCAGGTCACGATCTAGGTGGGTCAAATTAATCTCCTCCATTATTGCTTGTTCGCACTCGGGGTCATTTCAAACACGGCCTTAGCAATTTCATTACATGGAATTTTGTCCTCGCAAATGTGGATTTGCAACGATGGAATTACAAGCTTTTAAAGCGCAGTCTAGATATTGAATTTAGTATTATCACGCTACAAATACAACTGACTAGTATCAAATAAAAACTGTTATGCACCTCTTGCGGACTCTGATTTTAGCTAAAAAACTTCGTACTGTCCGCGTAAAAAGTAAAACCGAATTTCAGATAAAAGCTTATGTTGACTTCTCATTATTTTAAATCGTAGTGTTTTTAAATGAAATTATTAAGGCGTAATATATTCAAATAGTTGCTTATTCTGTGCGCCATTACCATAAGGAGAGTGTAAATGAAGATAACAAAATTTATGAATGCTGTCATGATGACCGCAGCGATCATCTTCGGCGGGGGCGCCGTTCAGGCGCAACAGTCTGGTGGGTCGCTAGTATTTCTGGTCCAGCCAGAACCGCCCACCATGGCGGGATATGTGTCAACATCTGGCCCGATCGGCCTGTTAGGCCCAAAAATCTATGATGGTTTATTCGACTATGACAATGACGGTAAAATGGTCCCCGTATTAGCCGAGAGCGTAGATGTAAGCGAAGACGGCAAGACTGTGACATTCAATCTGCGCAAAGGAGTAACGTGGCACGACGGCAAACCCTTTACATCAGCAGATGTCCAATTCACGATAATGGATGTTTTGAAAAAAGTTCACCCTCGTGGTCCGAACTCATTTAAAGAAGTTTCTAGTATTGATACTCCAGATGCTCATACTGTAGTTTTAAACCTCGATAACCCAGCGCCCTATATGCTGCGCGCTCTATCTGCATATGAATCGCCAATGGTGCCAAAGCATCATCTTGAGGGAGAAGATATTAAAAGCGCGAAGTTGGCGAACAATCCAGTTGGTACAGGGCCCTTCAAATTCACTGAGTGGAAAAAAGGTCAATATATCCGCTTGGATAAAAATGAATCTTATTGGAAAGAGGGTCGCCCTTACATCGATAGGATCGTTGGTAGATTTATTCCAGACGCCTCTACCCGTGCGGCAGCCATGGAAAAAGGTGAGGTACTATATGCCGCATACAACGCAGTATCAAACGTTGAAGCGGTTCGGCTGAACAAAGAAAAAGATAATATCTCAATTACTACAGACGGTTATTCGATGATTAATCCTATGGCATTGATTGAGTTTAATACCAAGGAAGGTCCGTTCACAGATGCTGTGGTGCGTCGTGCTATCTCCACTGCTATCGACAGACAATTCATGTTAGATACGATCTTTTTTGGCTATGGAAAACCAGCGACAAGTGCGCTCTCGAGCAATTTTGCCGCAACTGGCCTTCATGCAAAAATGCCTCACTATCCCGCAAATGGAGACGTAGCAGCAGCCAACAAGATGCTTGATGATGCAGGCTACAAAAAAGATAGCGATGGCGTTAGAATGAAGGCGATGTTCGACTTAATTCCATACGGCGAAGATTGGAAACGGGGAGGTCAATACATCCAGCAGGTTATGGGTGAGATCGGGATTGAAGTCGAACTTCGTTACGAAGATGTCCCAACATGGCTTAAGCGAGTTTATCATAATTATGACTTTGAAATGAACCTGAACTATTTCTATCAACTGGCTGACCCAGTTCTTGGTGTTCACCGCCACTATGGTACAAACATGATCCGTAAGGGCACTCACTTCGTGAACTCGTCACGCTACAGCAATGCAGGTCTTGATGCGCTGCTCGGAGCAGGAATGAAAGAACCTAATGCTGAAAGTCGTTCAGCAATATACTTGGAAATACAAAACATTCTGGCCAGAGACATGCCGGTTGTAAATCTGTTTGAGTTAGAGTTTCTGACAGTATATAATACTAAATTTAAAGGCGCCTACGGCTCGGCCATGGGGGCATACTCTTCCTTTGCCGACGCTTATCTCGACTGATAAGTATACTACAGATGAGCTGGGACACCCCAGCTCATCTTTTTTGTAATCCCAAAAAAATGCAATATAATATAAATTAGCGCCAAAGATGAAACAGGTATGAACAGATCAAATAAAATTCTGCACTATGTTGCAAGACGTTTGATGCAGGGTATTCCCATTATCCTTGCCATCGTTGTGATGAACTTTTTCCTCCTTAACTTGGCCGAAGGCGACGCGGTAGACGTACTCGCTGGCGAAGCGGGGTCTGCAACCCCAGAATACATGGAAAAGATGCGCGCAAAGTTTGGTCTCGATCAACCACTTCCTGTACAATTAGCCGTCTATCTTAAAAATGTAGTTCAATTGGACCTTGGCTATTCATTCCGGCATGAAATGCCAGTCAATGAACTAATATTTGACCGATTTGGAGCGACGCTGCTTTTAATGACCAGTACAATTATACTTGCCGTAGGTTTTGGGATCTTACTCGGGTTGTTTGCCGCCGTTAATTTAAACACTTGGAAAGACGCGCTAATTAGCGTCTTCGCCTTAATCACCTACGCCACTCCGCTGTTCTGGGTTGGGCTGATGATGATCATAATGTTCTCAATAAAAAATGACTGGTTTCCAACTAGCGGTATGGAAAATAGCGCTGCATTTTACGAAGGTTTTGATCGACTGAAGGATATCGCACACCACTTGGTCTTACCAACAATTACCCTGTCTCTTTTCTACCTGGCTTTATACACTAGGATGATGAGAGCTTCAATGCTGGAGCAATACGGCCAAGACTATGTGGTCACAGCACGTGCAAAAGGTTTATCCGAACGCCGAATTACATTCGTGCACGTACTGCGCAACGCACTTTTACCAGTAGTGACGATGGCAGGGGTACAGGTTGGGGCCTTAATAGGAGGCTCAGTAATTGTTGAATCTGTTTTTGCATGGCCAGGTTTGGGTATGCTAGCATTCGAGTCTCTTTTTGCCCGAGACTTGAACCTTTTACTTGGTATTTTTCTTTTATCTTCTGTCCTTGTTGTTGCAGTAAATCTAGTTGTTGATGTAATTTATTGTATTCTGGATCCAAGAATCGAGGTTAACTAAAATGAACGATTTTTGGAAACGATTTTCACGCAACAGATCAGCTGTACTCGGATTACTGATCCTCTGTTTAGTTATATTTGTGGCATCAATCGCCAGTCTAATTTACCCAGATGATCCTTTTCTTTATTCAAAGTACCCACTTTCTAAACCTGGAGAAAACGGATTTTTTTTAGGGAGTGACTCTATTGGCCGCGATGTAGCTTCAGGCATAGCTCATGGTGCTAAAACATCACTTCTTATCGGTTTAATTGCAACTCTTGCGGCAGTACTTATCGGAGTAATCTTCGGTGCACTTGCTGGATATTACGGTGGGCTCGTAGATGATATTCTAATGCGGGTTACTGAGGTTTTTCAAACCATCCCTTCATTTATTTTTGCGATACTACTAGTAGCTATAATAAAACCATCTATTGAAAGTGTGGTTATTGCAATAACCGTAGTTTCTTGGCCAGCGGTAGCACGTCTGGTCCGAGGCGAATTTTTAGCACTAAAAAATCGTGAATTTGTGCAGGCATGTCATACACTAGGAATGAGCGATTACCGCATAATGCTAAAAGAAATGTTGCCTAATTGTTTGAGCCCAATTATAGTAATTGGCTCCCTTATGGTTGCGACAGCAATTCTGATCGAGAGTGGTTTGGCCTTTTTAGGATTAGGTGATCCAAATGTGATGAGTTGGGGCTTTCAAATTAGTGACGGCCGTTCAATGCTTAGGGTGGCTTGGTGGATTTGTACTTTCCCTGGCATCGCCATTCTAATAACGGTTCTAGCCATCAACCTCGTTGGTGAAGGATTAAATGACGCCTTAAATCCACGCTTGAGAGAACGCAATTGACCAATACCTTACTGAAAATCTCCAACGTAGACATTAGCCTTCCTGAAGGATCTGAACGGTTATTGGCAGTGGAAAATCTTTGTATTGATCTTGCCCCTGGTGAGACCCTATGCATCGTGGGTGAAAGTGGATCGGGAAAGTCTTTGACTGCACGGGCGCTGATGGGACTTCTACCAGCCCCCCATGTCAGGGTCTCTCAAGGCCAAATAAATTTCTGTGGTGAGGACCTGACAAAGGTCAGCGAACGGCGCTTGCGCGAAATACGCGGGAGCGAAATTTCGATGATATTTCAAGAACCCATGACCGCGCTAAACCCGGTCATGACCATCGGCGGCCAGATCGACGAGATTTTTCGCTATCACGTATCCATGTCCGCAGCTGAACGGCGCAAGCGGGCTATACAACTGCTGGACGACGTGCAGCTGCCTGACCCCGCTCAAATCGTTAACTCCTATCCCCATGAGTTGTCTGGTGGGCAGCGCCAGAGGGCGATGATTGCTATGGCGTTGGCGCTTGAGCCAAAAATTCTTATTGCCGATGAACCAACAACGGCGCTTGATGTGACAACTCAGGCCCAAATCTTGAAATTGATTAGCGACATGCAGGCTGTGCACCAGACAGGTGTGCTTTTCATCACCCATGATTTTGGCGTTGTGGCCGATATTGCCGACCGTGTGGCCGTCATGCAATACGGGCATGTGGTTGAAACAGGTACTGTTGATAAGGTCCTTAACCATCCCGAACACCCTTATACTCAAGCGCTGATTTCCTCAGTGCCAAGCTTGGTGCCGCGCCCAGCAAGAGCGCGCTCAGAAGAGACAGTGCTTGAAGTTCAGAATGTGAACAAAACTTTCGGTGGTGGCTCCAGCTTCTTTAACTTTGGCAAACCAAGCCGGGTTGTGCATGCTGTAAAAGATGTCACGATTGAATTGCGCCGCGGTGAAACGCTTGGGGTTGTTGGCGAAAGCGGGTCTGGAAAATCGACGCTTGCGCGCTGTATTATTCGGTTGATGGATAGCGACAGTGGTAAAATCATACTCGATGGGGTCAATATTTGCGATTTAAACCGTGCTGAAATGCGCCCTTGGCGGGCGAAAATACAAATGGTGTTTCAAGATCCCTTTGCCTCACTGAACCCGCGGGTAAAAGTTGGCCAGATCATCAGGCAAGGACCTATCATTCAAGGTGCAACCCAAGAGGAGGCCGAAGCCCGCACTCTCGAATTGCTTAAAATTGTTGGCCTAGACGCGCGTGCTTTCAATCGCTATCCGCACGAATTTTCTGGTGGACAGAGACAGCGAATTGGTATCGCCCGCGCCTTGGCATTGAACCCCGAAATTCTTGTGGCGGACGAGCCTGTGTCGGCTCTTGATGTATCGATCCAAACCCAGATTTTAAGCCTGCTGGATGAAATTCGAACTAAAATGAACCTGTCCATGGTATTTATCACCCATGATCTGAGGGTTGCCGCACAGGTCTGTGACCGCTTGGCCGTGATGCGATATGGCGAAATCGTTGAAACAGGTGCTACTGCTGATATTTTTGATGCTCCACAACACAGCTATACCCGTGACCTTCTGGCTGCGGTTCCAGGGCAAAACTGGGAGCGCTAAGCCAATTCCTGATGGCGCCTCCCTGCTTTAGAAGGACCCAAACGTAATGTCGGATACGATGGATGATCTATCTCATGCTTTTATGTCCATTACCGCGCTGTCGACGGCGTTTAGTAAAGGGCGCCTAAAACCCAGCGATGTTGTTTGCTCTCAGTTAAACAGGATCGCACATTTAGACCCCACCTTGGGCAGTTTTCAAGTGGTCTATGCCGATGAGGCATTGCGCGCAGCCCAGGCGGCAGATAGCGCCTTCGCAAAAGGCGGCAGGATCGGGCCGTTCCACGGGATACCATTTGCGTTAAAAGATATTTTTGAGTTTGAAAACCAGATCACTACCTGCGGATCCATGGAGCAAAAAAATCGCCGCTCGACTGGAAGCGGTACAATTGTGCGCCGCCTCCTGGCGGCAGGCGGCATTTTACTGGGTAAAACCAAGACGGTTGAATGCGCTTTGGGTGGGTGGGGCACCAACCAGCGTATGGGTACACCACTGAATCCATGGGATTTAAATTATCCACGCGTTCCAGGGGGCTCCTCTTCAGGCTCAGGGGTGGCCGTAACAGCGGGCCTAAGCGTTTGCGCAACCGGCACAGACACCGGTGGATCCATTCGTTTGCCGGCTGCATTTTGTGGCTTAACCGGGTTGAAAGTAAGCAAATCTTGCTTGCCAACAGACGGTATTATGCCACTGTCAGACACATTAGACACCCCAGGTCCAATGACCAGATCAGTAACTGATACAGCCCTCATGCTGGCGATTATGCAAGGCCACAAAGACAGATCGATTGATCGCGACTTTCAGGCAAAGTCTGATTTTTTTGCAAGCCTTCAGGCCGGTGTGTCAGGTTTAAAATTTGGCGTATTAGATGCCTACGAACGCAGTCATTGCAGCCCCGACGTGCTGGTGGCTTACGATGACGCGGTGAGGCGACTTATGGCTCTTGGAGCCGAGATAGACGTCTTTACAGCGCCGCAGCGTTATAGTGATCTTGCCAATGCGAATGGCGCCCTGACGATATACGAAGGCTATGCTCACCACAAAAACCTTTATGAAGACCCAAGTAGTCGAGTAGATGAAGATGTACGTAAGCGTATGCTGACTGGGCGCACGATGACACATGCGTCTCACCAACAACGCCTGCTGACCCGAAAAAACGACATGCAGCAGTTTAATGAGGCACTCACAGGCTTTGACGCCTTGCTGACACCCACCATTATTTCGACCGCTCCCTTGCTGTCAGAAATTGATCAAGACGTATCGCCCGGACATTTCACCCGACCGTTCAATTATCTCGATATGTGTGCCTTAGCTATGCCAACCCAGCCTACGCCAACAGGCCTACCAACCAGCCTTCAGATCGTTGCGCGCGCATCTCAAGAATCGTTGACTCTGCGCATTGGGGCCGCGTTAGAGCCCACATTCGGCACCCCGACGCGACCAGATTTCAATAGTATTCTCGGGTAGTATCGCGGTTTTTTTATTCTCGATCAAGGCTGCGGGACAAAACATTTAACAAAAGCTGCGAAATTGAATTGTCAAAATTATTCCATGGCAGGCTGCCACAAAAGGTAATAGAGCCAACAGAGAACACGTGGCCCCCACCCAGGGTTTCAAAATACACCATATCGGCGCGCTTGGCCTCTTCTTCTGGGCCCCCTGACAAATTGGTTAAATGAGTCAGTTGCTCTTCGGGGACCAACATAAACTCATTATCAGTATCATAAGATTGAGCGAGGATGGTAATGTCGTGCGTGCTGTCCAGCATCGGATCTGTCCGGTCCAGCTCAAATCCGGCAGCCCCATGGCCACTAAAACCAAAATCACCAAACACATCCTCATCGATACCTTCAAAAATCCAGTCAAAATCTGGATCGCGACAAACTCGGTTGTACGGCATTCCCGTAAACACTCCCTGCGCCGTAAATCCAATCCCAACCAGCTTTTGAGGGGCCCTGCCACTACGCCGCCACAGCCCACCATAAGCGCCGTCAAACGCATTGTAATATTCGCCGGGTTGCGAAGCCCAAGCCCGAAGTCCGTCTTCTGCACGTCGAATTTCCAATAAAGCAGGATCTTCGCTATGGCGCGCAATACGCCAATAAAAACCGTTACCCCCTAGATAATGCAATGCGCCACCGTGATCACGATATTCGGTAAGCGCATCCAGAGTTTTCAACGTGTGATATTCAGGGTGGCTGCCTGTGACCAAGGCTGCATAATCGCGGATGGCGGCAACGCCATCGGTGTGCAATTCGTCATCAGTGATAATATCATAGTCGATACCCTTGGCATGCAACCACGAAATCAAATGACTGTCGGCCTGAAAATGTCGCAATCCAGAACAGCTTGATTGACCAAATGTCAAATAACCAGGGCGCATATTAAATAATGGCCGCCTATGCGACGCATGGCAAATACCCGAACCATCCGCATGATTGTTATAAGTCGACAATCCATATTGCGGAAATACAGCCGGGTTGTGTGGATAGGCATTCCAATCCTTGATCCGATCTAGCCATGATAAATCATAGTCCGGCCGGGCATGGTTACCGTAAATCACATATGTAAAAGTCGACACCAAAACACAAAGTTTTGCCTTTGGTTTGCCCAGTTCGGGACAGACAAAAAACGGGATCGCATCATAATTTTCACCACAACTGACCCGCATGACATAAGCACCGGACGGCAATTCCGGCGGTATCACAAAACTGAAATCCGTTTCCCAATTGAAGTCATATATTTCATCTTGATGAAACGCAATTGCTCCATAATGTTCCGGCTTGTGGCGCCAATTCATTTCACTGGCATCCCAAAGCGCGCCTGTCACCGCCCTTGTTGGCGCATGTACCAATTGCAAATCAGGACAGTCTTGCGGTGCGCCGTGACCCGGAACCGTCATTCCCGAAATGTTCTGCGCAAAATCCCAAGCGGCTATTATGTTGCCATCAGCACGAATGCTAGGCGCTTCGATTTTGCCGTTAAAACAATTGTGGGTCTCACCATCTGTCAGGGTGGCGGCAATCACCACCACATCTTGTTGGTTTAAGTCCAGCGCCATAGTGCTTTTAGTTGCAGCCTCTGATTTGATCGCATGGCCTGACACCGACGTCACGCTGATCGTCATCTCGCCAGAGGCCTGTACTGTTGCATCAAGTTGATACCAACTGCGCAGCGCAAGAAGATCATGTGTCGCAATCTGCGAGTCCCCCACTTGCAAAACGACATTCCCTTGTGGGGTCAAGTTCAGTGAAAACTGTCCAAACGACATAATCGCCTGAGAAGTCTCACTGGTCATGGTTGGAAAAATGCGAACAGAAACAGACACCGTAGACAGCACCTTGAGCAGAACAGGCGTAGCGCTGACAGCATGAGATCCGGGACAAAAGCGTTGTTTACGCGATGCAAAGCTTTGTACCGGGAAGTGATCGTCGCAGGGGTGTTCGACGAGTCCCGCACCAGCCGGATTTGGATCCGCGCAGATCGAGCGAAATAACCGTGCCTGATATGGGGATTGTGCCTCTGAGGACACTTTAAAATCAATCTGGTCACCCGAACGCCCCGAAAGCGCACTGCTGTATCCGACAAGAGGAACTGTTTTCATCCCAAACCTTTCAATCAAAGCGGACTATAGCTTATGATTTACACTGTGTCTTATCTTGCATTTCATCGCAAGTAATGGCCCAGTAAAAACCCTAACTGCCTAGACGGGGGAGCTTATAGTAGTCAGCAAGGTGGCTGTTACTAGTGTGGTTTTGAGTGACATAGAGTTAGTCTCCTTGTTGAGTTTTAGTGTTGTTTTCAATTTTATTGAGTGTAGCCCGGTAGCTCAAAAGTTTCTGAGTAACCAAACAGGGCAGCGCTCCCTCCGGTGTGGAGGAAGACAACATTTTCCATTTCGTCGAAATACCCCGCCTTGGTTTGCGCGATGAGACCGTCCAAACCTTTGCCGGAATAGACGGGATCAAACAAAAGGCCTTCGATACGGGCGAGCAATTTGACAGCTTCAATCATGCCATCCGTTGGCAGGCCATATCCTGGGCCCACATAATCTGTGTTGGCTCGCACACTGCTCCGCTCAATGGTCAGCCCCGTTCCCAGGTAATCTGCCGTTCTCACAGCCAGATCAAAGACGATCTGTTCTTGCTTTTCTTGTGGGGCACGAACACCGATTCCGAGAAGATGAATCGTACTTTGAATTGCGGTGAGACCTGTAACCAGACCCGCTTGCGTACCGGCGCTGCCAGTTGCGTGCACCAAAGCGTCAATATTCAGACCCATATCCACAGCCTGTTCTGCCAATTCGCGAGCGCAGTTAACATAGCCTAAAGCTCCACTCTGATTGGAGCCGCCGCCAGGAATGATATACGGCTTTTTACCATCTTGCTTCAGACGCTCAGCAAGGGCCTCCATTTCGCCATTCATATCCGCACCGCTGCCGCGTTTGGAAACACTTGCACCATGCAATCGATCCAGCAGAACATTGCCGTTCAAAATGTAGTTTGGATCATTCGAACCGGTGCGGTCCTCAAGCAATATGTGGCAATCCATCCCCATTTTAGCGGCGGCGGCTGTGGTTTGTCTGGCATGATTTGACTGAGTTGCGCCCTGGGTGATGATCGTATCCGCGCCGCTCTGCTGTGCATCAGCCATCAAATATTCGAGTTTGCGGGTTTTATTTCCGCCAGACGAAAGCCCAGTGCAATCGTCACGTTTGACCCAAAGGCGCGGGCCACCAAGAAGTTCGCTGAGCCGATCCATCGGCTCTAGGGGGGTTGGAAAATGGCCCAAACGCACTTTTGGAAATTTCGCCAATGCAATCGAAAGGTCCTTGCACAGGCTTACGGTCATTTTCTGTGAAATTGCGTTTTCAACTTCGGTATTTTGATGAGTTACGGTCACGCCTTGGAATCCTTTAATAATATTCAACCAAAGCGTAAGGCTCTACAAACGAGAAAAGCAATGCTTTTTTATTGGGCTGCTTATACGTATCTGTCAAACTAATTGGAACTCGCATCAGATTGCTAGCGCAGACTAAATCTACGCGCTTAATAATTGACGCCACTCGGAGAGAGCAGCGGCACGAGTTAGCTTGAAATTGGTGCGTGAGTAGAGGCGGCGGCACTATCAGACAAAACGACTTGAGATCAGACGAGCAGGCTCTGTTAGACAAAATCACTAGAGACGGGCAGGTCTAATTTGTAGCGTGTTTTAATGACAAAACACTCCCCATTTAGTTACATGAAACCTGGCCCGTGGTTCCTGAACCATCCCGCCTAGGCCCGTGGACGAGGAACCAAGCAACTGGTATACTATTGTCTATAGAGCATCCACCTTCGTCCTGCCTTCAGTGCTTCCTAGGCTCAGTTGGTGTTGGATGGTTTTGCTCGGGCCGTGGTCCGTGGACCAAGGCCCAACAGCTGGGGTTACTTGGCCTAATTGTGGCAGTTGAAACGCAGGACCCCCGACGGTGTTGTCAGACAAACTTGAACATCCATAAAAGGCACCTCAAGTCAATGATCATGCGGCACAGAAATTGAACCACTCCGTGAGAGCAGTTGTACGTTTTTGCTTGAAGGATTGCCTGCTTTCTAGATGCCTTTGGTGGTTGAAGTGGTTATAGATTTGACTGTGATAACTGCCAAATTTCTGAAGTGCCGCAACCGTCTTGAAACGCTGCATCGCTCGTTCTCGTCGTCGAAATGGCAGATGTGAATTTTCGCATCTGTTGTTGGACCGGCCGCCGCAAAGCTGTCTGTCAGCAATTCCAATCTCACGAAAAGCTGCGCCGTAGGATGGCAACTTGTCTGTTGCGATAATCTTTGGAGATCCATGCTTTCGCAATATTTTTATAAGGAATTTCTTCGCTGCAGCCTTGTTGCGTCGTTTTGAAACAAAGCATTCAAGAACTTCCCCTTCATGATCAACAGCACGCCACAAGTAAAAGCGTTCTCCATTTATTTTGACGAAGACTTCATCCAGTTGCCACTGCCAGTTCGAGTGGCGCCCCAGCCTTTTCTTTCGGATTTCTTTAGCAAATTTTGTACTAAACCGATTTATCCAAAATCGTACAGTTTCGTGACAAATATCAATTCCACGTTCATGCAAGATATCTTCAACTTGGCGGAAACTTAGCGGATAGCGAATGTAATACATAACCGCCAAGCGGATTATTTTCGGCGAAGTCTTGAAGTACTTAAATGGGTTTTGTGTTGTCATTCATAAAAATTAGGTACCAACCAATGGGACGTCAAGTTTGTCTGACTATACCTTATTAGAGGCCTAAACACTGTACCAATTGCGCGGCTTTATCTGTACCACTTTGATAGGCTCCATGCGCCGTACCATACCACGGTAAAGAAAATGCCTCACCTGCGAAAGCAATCGTGCCAGTATCTAGTGCAATCATCTTGGGCCGATCTTTACCCGCGCCAGGTCGTGCATAGCTATACCCTCCTTTTATGAAAGGGTCAGTTTGCCAACTTGTTGATGCAACGCCGCGGATCAACTTATGAAAACTAGAACCAAATGCAGTACTCAGGTTTTGAATGGCAAAATCAGCCATATCATTTGGCTCACCGGAAACTAGGTCACGTGCTTGTTGCCCAGCAATATGAGCGATCAGAATCGGTTTGCTGTGTTCTGAGATTTGAAAATAAACCGGATTTGTTTCTGAATTAGGCTGCACCCAAATGGACTCACAGTCCAAGGGATCAAAAGGGTAATATTCAAGTTCAATCGCAACTTTCTCGTAGCTTCCGCATGGTACGCCTTCCATTAAGTCAAGGAGGTCCTGAACTGGGCCAGGAGGCATGTTAATTTGCCTCGAGCGCAGCACGTTTGTCGGCACAGTAATAATTGCGGCTCTAGCGTCAATGTCGCCAGAGTTTGTTCGGACGCGGACGCCATCCTTATGATAGGTAATGTCGGACACTATTGTATTTTTGCGAATAGGAAGACCGGCGGCCATTCGGTTGATTAAATCGCCGTAACCAGAAGTCACTGTCCAGTTTATGCCGGTATCATCATAATCAGCATATCCTGAGGCAGATGCAAATTTTGGTTCATCACTACACATCAATTTTACCATTTCTTCGGCTATGGCGGCGTCCCAGCCATGCCCCCGTGGTATGTTTGAGATTGCGATGTCAATGCCTTGCCGGGCTGCTGCATAAATTGCTTCAAATCGACCGTTTATGTGCCTGTGAACTGAACTGCCTTGTTCTGCATCTAGCCAATGATCTCTTGACCAAAAAAGAGCATTTTCACTTCGATCCATAGTTTCATAAGTTGAGCCTAATCTGTCAGCCCATCTGACAAGAGGGTTTACATCGGCGCAGTGGAACCAACCGCAACCCTGATCCCAGTGATATGAAAGTGAGGTATTATCCGTGTAAGCTCGCCCGCCAACGCGATCTTTAGCCTCAAGAATGAGAAATTGCACCCCGAGCGATTTCAGCCTCAGTCCCGCACCTATTCCGGCGGCACCAGCTCCAATGATTATGATTGGCTTCGTCATATTCAATTATTAGCCCAATATATTTTAAAGTTATATATATTTTAGCACCCAACCGCATCACCCCTCTCGGCCATTCTGGTCGACGAAAGGCGCAACAACGGCTGGTGTGAGGGGCTGTAGAACGCCATCTCTATTCACGTACCTATTATCAAGCTAAACTGGCCGCTGCTCTACCCGAGTAGCGTCAATCACTGACCGGCCAGATTCGACTATGCCAGCAATCTGATGTGTGTTCTCATTGGTTTGATAGCCCCCTTGGCAAAGGCTTCTCTAGCTATCGCAGATCTGCTGAAATAAGCTGATGGGATGATTTTTGATCCCTTACACACGACCGTCCTGTTCTGCGTTGGCATAGTAGGCGGCGCATTGTCTGCTATCGCTGGCGGTGCTTCATTCTTTACGTTCCCCGCTCTAATATATGTGGGTCTACCGCCAATAATTGCCAATGCTACAAATTTCGTCGGATTGGTGCCTGGCAATGTAACGGCGCTGCCAGCCTATTAGGCAGAAATTAAACGCCTCGCGCCGCTTCTGCTCCGGCCCATCATAATTACCATTTTCGGCGGGGCTGGTGGGTCAATCCTGTTGTTGACAGTGGGAGGTTCTACTTTTGAAACATTAATTCCTTGGCTAATGACCTTTGCAACGTTGATGTTTGCGATCGGTCCCTACATTCATGTCTGGGTAAATCGGAGACGCACCACGGCACTGTCAATCAAATCGCATTCTACCCTTATTATCATACTGGTTATGTCAATCTACGGCGGGTATTTCGGCGCTGGCCTTGGAGTCATCTGCTTGGCTGCTTTGTCGTTGGTTGGTTTTAATGACATCCACGAAGCCAATGCAGTTAAGAACTTGTTGATTGCTCTTATGTCGTTGATTGCCTCTGGTATCTACATAGCCTCCGGCACCATTTCATGGTCGCATGGCCTACCGCTTTTCCTAGGAACAATGATAGGCGGATATTGGGGAGGTAAAATTGCTCGGCGCACCTCGAAACGTGTACTCCGCGCGGGTATCACCTGCTTTGGAGTAGTCTTGACATTGTATTATTTCTGGAAATCTTAGCGAAGATACGGAAAAAGGTTTTGTCAGACAAAATTACTTGAGACTGGCAGGGCTATTTTATAACCTCGTCTAATGACAAAACACTCTTCATTTTATACTTTAAAACCAGCCCTGAAGTTACACGGCTTGTCACTCTGGTCCGTTAAAGGCGCAATGGGGGCTGGGTGTGAGGTTGTGTTGAGATTGATGCACAAGATTAGAATTGGTCTGCGCCAGCATTTCTAAACGCGCTATGATCAATTGCAATCGATAGCGTCGTCGGCCACACCAGACAAATGAAATTACTCGGTCTTGTGTGCATCACGATGGTTGGTTTTGCGGCCAATTCCATCTTAACCCGCGTGGGCGTAAATGCTTATGGTTTGGACCCGCTAGCCTTTGCGGTAATACGGGTGGCTGCGGGCGCATTGACCTTGGGTCTTTTAGTAATCATTCAAGGGCAATCACCCTTTTTAAAAATCGGACAACGTTGGAAAGGAGCCTTGGCACTTACAACCTACATAATAGGTTTTTCGACTGCGTACCTAAGTCTTGACGCTGGGATGGGTGCGTTGATTTTATTTGGTTTGTTACAAATAATGATGTTTGGCTGGGCCATATTTCAGGGCCAAACAGTCACTGCCATGCGTTGGGTTGGTGCTATATTTGCGCTGATTGGTTTAGTGGTATTATTATGGCCAAGCGGAGAAAAAGTTTTGCCTTTAGGTGGAACCTTGGCAATGATTGTCGCGACAGCGGGCTGGGCTGTTTACACCATTTTGGGTCAGGCGTTGCGTGACCCGTTGCAGGCATCCGCAGGTAATTTCATTTTATGTTTGCCGTTGGTCGCTGTGTCTTTGGTGTTTGCGGGTGGTGAACTGCCGTTGGGTGGTATAGTTTCAGCTTTATTTTCAGGGGCGGTGACGTCTGGTTTGGCCTATGCACTATGGTACCGTGTGCTGCCACATCTAAACACCACGATTGCGGCTGTTGCACAATTAAGCGTACCAGTCCTTGCAGTGGGCGCTGGTGTGGTATTTCTAGCAGAACCACTAACTTTGCGCTTGTTGGTGGCCGGTTTGCTGGTGCTGGGCGGAATCGCAGTAGCGAATATACGATCAGTTTCTGCGCGACGTAAGTGATCTGGTCAAAACCTAGTCTAATTCAACACCTCAAGCCCTTTTCACTCTTCTCGGCCCTCGGTCAATCTGGCCCGCTAAAGGCGCAACAGGGGACTGGCTGTGGGGTTGGGTTGGCGGTGAGTGGCTGCAGGAACGCCATCTTTATTCACGCATCGCTTTCAAGCTGAACCGTGCCGCTGCGCTGGTTGAGTGGCGTCAATTTCTAAGCGCATTAAGTTGGACTTTGCCAGCAATCTGATGCTTGTTCTCATTAACTTGACTGCCCCGACAGAGGAGGCCCAGGGTAAGCACAATTAATCGAAACAACATACCAGTGGGCGGGCGGCGCGAAAAATCTCGATCAGCAGATCGATTGCGTCGTCTTCGAGCAGGAGAGCGTCCGGCACGTCTTTTCTGCATCCCAGCCCAACCATTTTCAAATAGAGCGCTGCAGGATCGCTGCCTAAGACGCCATCAGGTAAAGCGCTCAATTCGCGTCGTGTAACTAGCCCGTCTGGGAAATCCGTTTTGAACTCAGGATCTGCCAAAATGTCTTGTAGTTCCTTCGGATCATCGATCAAACGCGCCCGCAACCGTGCAAGCGCCGTCTTAGATGGTTGGAAAAGAGCCGCCCCGGCATAGCAATTTCCTGGCTCGAGATGGAGGTAGTATCCAAAGTCTTCCGCTGGATGACCCGCATTGGCAAAAATATCCACGTCTGCTCGGAATAGAGCGCGTCCAATACGATCTCGCGGTTCTTGGAAAAACCTCGTGAAGCTTTGCTTTGGTTTGCTCCGCGCATCAGCCACCAAATAATCAAAACGATGAGCATAATCGTGAAACGTCATTGCGATCCCAGTAAAATTACGCATGGCATCATCACGCTCAGATCTGTGCTCATCCATCCAAGCTTTGCTGTTGTTTTGTTCCAAATCTGCAAGGAACGTGAATGTTTCAGGCTCTACCATTGTCACATTTCCTGTATCGCTATGACCACACAATTCACTTGCGGACCCCGTTTCAGTAAGGCGTATTTAGACCTTATCCATAAGCCTATGACACCAAAAGCCCAAATGGCTTTATTATTTTGAATCCATCAACTCAATATTTGTGTCAGATTTACGATAGAGTTGGTCGTGCTTCCTTGGGCTATGTGAATTAGACCAAGGAACCCCCGAAGCTGACTCTAGCCGTCTCGCGTCAATTATTGAGAGCATAGTTTTAGACCATGTCGGCAATCTGATGCGTGTTTTTATTATTTTGTGTGGGCAAACGCTGGCTGGGATTTAAATATACGTAAATGCTGCCCATGAATGCCTCGACGGCAATGGCCAATCGTGCCAGGCTTGTTTGAGAAAAGAACCGTATCGCATGGACTCAATGGCTTACTCGGCTCGATGGAAAATGAGGGATCGTGGCAAATCAGTTTTACGTCACTCAACGGGCAAGCGCATTTTGGAAACGCCAAACACCTGTCATGCGCGGGATAGTGTTGATGTGCTTGTCCACGGTTGCATTTTCAATCATGCACGGACTGGTTCGCTTCGTCGCGGAGGTCCTGCCGCCATTTCAGATCGCCTTTTTCCGTAACATCTTTGGCTTGGCTTTTCTTTTTCCACTTTTGATGCATTCTCGATTTGCAATTCTACGCACAAAGCGGATTGGGTTGCACGCGCTGCGAGGCGTGATCAATATGGCAGCGATGTTGATGTTTTTCACGGCGCTGTCGATTTCACCGATTGCGAAGGTTACGGCTCTCAGCTTCACCGCGCCTATCTTTATGGCCATTCTTGCCGTTCTAATGCTGGGAGAGCGCTTTCGCATCTATCGGTGGGTGGCTATCTTATCGGGGTTCGTGGGCATGCTGATTATTCTGCGGCCGGGCCTCGTGGTCATAGACACAGGTGCGCTATTGGTCACCATGTCGGCAGCGCTTTGGGCCGTGGCGATGATCATTATCAAGATTCTATCGCGTACAGAGTCGAGCCTAACTATTGTCGCTTATATGGGCATTTTCCTTGCGGGTTTCTCGATCGCTCCGGCGCTCTGGGTTTGGCAGCCATTCGGGCTTCAGACACTGGGCTGGATGGTGTTGATTGGTCTCTTCGGCTCAATTGCGCAAATGGCAATTAGCCAGTCTCTCAAGGAAACCGATCCAACAGCAGTCATGCCGTTCGACTTTCTCAAGCTGATCTGGACCGCAATGATCGGTGCCTGGTTCTTCGCAGAGATCCCGGATATGTACACTTGGATTGGAGCCGCCGTGATTTTCTTATCTGGTCTCTTCATTGCGCTTCGCGAGCGTAGCGCGCAAAGCCAGCGTATTTCGGGTCCTTCTTAGCCATTAACGGGTCTTGCCAGACTAAACTACTTGAAGCGGGTAGGGCTAATATTTAGCGTCCTCGAATGACAAAAATTCTTCATTTCGCTACTTTAAAACAGCGCTGAAGTCATCCGACTTTCAGTAATGATGTATGTTCGGTTTTACTTACGGATTTGTTATGTGGAGGACCTTCTCTGTGAGTGAGGCGTTGACGCCAGACAGTCTGACAACTCGTGTGAGACAAGACTGGCTTGATGCGTATTGAACTTAGTGCTGGTTCTCGGACGTTGGGGTGTCCTTCCCGCTTAAAAGAGTTTACAAAATTAGCTGGGATAACACGCAAGATCAGATAAGTTTGGACAAGCTGGACGCGTTCAGCTAGCCACTCCTCGTCCTGTTCAAGTGAAACCCAAAAAAGTAAAGAAACGCACACCAAAAGGCCATTAAGAAGACTTTGCCGGAAGCCAAAACCGTCTAGGGTACTTTTGGTGACCTCTGTTGTGGACGTCTACGCCATGAACGTATAAATGCCTGATCGGCTTATGAGCAAAAGAGAGATAAACTGTGCTGACTTTGGCGCCATACACACGTGATTTAGTTTTGATTGGCGGTGGACATGCCCATGCTTTGGTGCTGAAGGCTTGGGGGATGGATCCGCTACCTGGCGCAAGGCTTACAGTGATCAATCCGGGCCCAACGGCACCATACACCGGCATGCTCCCAGGGTATGTGGCGGGGCATTATCGACGTAATGAATTGGAAATTGATCTAGTGCGGTTATGCCGCCATGCGGGTGCGCGGTTGATATTTGATAAGGCGGTAGATATTGACCAGGTCCGACATGAAGTGACGTTGGAAACACGTGGCCCTGTGGCCTACGATTTGGCGTCTATCGATGTGGGCATTACAGCAAGGTTGGATCTACCAGGGTTTTCAGAATATGGCATTGGCGCTAAGCCACTTAATTTGTACGCTAAACGGTGGAAAAATTTTCTGGAACAGGTATTACAGGGTCAGGCTGCCGCTGATATAGCAGTGATTGGTGGTGGTGTTGCCGGATGTGAATTGGCGATGGCCATGGCATTTGCATTACAGTCTGCAGGCGAATCTCCACGGGTGACGGTGATCGAGTCTGGCCCAAAAATTTCTGTTGTTGGTGACAAGGCAAGACGACGGATATTGAAGGCCATGAGCGATTTGGGTATCGTGGTCAAAACTGAAGCCAAAATTGTTGAAGTTACTGCAGATCAGGTGCTTCTGGATGGTCAGGAACCTGTTGCTGCGGTGCTTTGTGTTGGTGCGGCCGGTGGATCTGCACATAAGTGGATTTCTCAGACGAATTTGCCCCAGCGAGATGGGTTTATTAAAATTGGTGCTGATCTGGGTGTGCTCGGAGATGAGGCGTTGTTTGCGGTTGGCGATTGTGCGTCGATGACGACTGGGCTGTTACCCAAGGCCGGCGTGTTTGCTGTACGGGCTGCACCAATATTGCATCATAACATTCGTATGGCGCTGAGTGGGGGCCGGCGCAAGACATGGCGACCTCAAAAGGATTACCTCAAGCTAATATCTCTGGGTGGGCAATCTGCGGTGGCTGAGAAATTTGGATTTACCCTGGCGGGTGCAAGTATGTGGCGCTGGAAGGACCGGGTCGATAAGGCATTCATGAACCAGTTGAGTGATTTGCCAAAGATGGAGGTCCTGATTGAGACAGGTAAGCTGGCGACTGGAGTTGCGGAAATACTGGCCACTAAGCCCTTGTGCGGTGGATGTGGCGCTAAGGTCGGTCGTGGTGTGCTATCAGCCGCGTTAAAAACTATTGCGCAACCTAGTGATGATGTTGTGACAGGTGTCGGGGATGATGCGGCAGTGCTGTGCCAGCCAAATGGTGATTTTCAAGTCATTAGTACTGACCATCTGCGTGGTTTTATTGCTGATCCAGGACTAATGACGCGGATTGCAGCGGTGCATGCTTTGGGTGATGTATGGGCCATGGGTGCGCAGCCACAAGTGGGGTTGGCGTCGATTGTTCTGCCGCAAATGTCTGCTGACTTGCAGAGAAGAACGTTGCTAGAAATTACTAAGATAGCAACTGAGGTGCTGAACGCGGCAGGCGCTCAGCTCGTGGGTGGGCATACGACGATGGGTGCTGAGCTTACAATTGGCTTTACTGTGACAGGGACAAAAAATTCAATGCCATTGACCATTGCGGGTGCAAAGCATGGTGACGCGCTGATATTGACCCGGCCCATTGGATCGGGTGTTATTCTGGCGGCCGATATGCTGGGACAGGCCGAAGGGCACAATGTTGCTGCAACACTTGCCATTATGGGGCAGCCACAGGACCGCGAAGCGACGGTATTGTCAACAGTAGCTCACGCTATGACGGATGTAACAGGATTTGGATTAGCGGGGCATGTCCACGCTATATGCCAGGCGTCAGGATTGGACGCTTACCTGTTTCAGGACGCTATTCCTACCTATCCAGGTGCGCGGGCGTTGTCGGATGCGGGTGTGTCATCAACGTTGATGCCAGAAAATTACACGGACGCGCCGGTAAATGGGCTGCACGATGCATTGCTTTATGACCCGCAGACGGCTGGCGGGTTGTTGGCGTCGGTTCCCAAAATACAGAGTGCTGCCGTTATTGAAGCACTAGGTGCACTTGGTTGTACAGGGCACGTCATTGGCCGATTGAGCAAAGGGACTGGTCGCGTGTGCCTCAGTTGAATTGCGCATGTAATTTTTCTGCGGTTAGTGCAAGAGTGCTGTCGTCGAGATCAGGTAATTCGACCCTACAAACTGGCTTGTTCTTAACTTCAGTCGACTTGGCATAGCGCGGATCATAGTGATCTTTGATCAGCCCTGTCGCCAATGTTTGCCAGTCGTTTATTTGTGCCTGTGCATGCCACTGATCGATCCGTTCACCTGAATGATATGGCCGCAGCTTGTTCAGAAGGTCATTAAGCGCCCTTTTGTCCTGGGTAAGGTTCGAATATGCTCGGCAAAGGAAACTACTGCGTGCTTCTAATGAAGCGGTAATTTGGATGCGAGCTGCATTGGCCATTGAGGCCCAGAGTGACGGTGGTATCAACCTCTCACCTACCTTGCTGCTCTCGGCTTCAACAAAGGTGATTTTGTTGGGGTCAAGTGTGGCTAGCCTGCTGGCGATACTGGTTTCAAACATTTTTTGTGAAGGTTGCGCTATGCCTATTCCACCAAATAGTGATCCGCGGTGGGCGGCAATTTCTTCAATATCAAGGACCTGTGCGCCCTTTGCAACCAGTTGATGCAAAAGAGCTGTCTTGGCCGTTCCAGTGCTGCCACTAATGAGAATCAAGCGGTGTGGTAGCGGCGTTTTGTATAACGTTCGAACAATCTCGCGACGGTAGCTTTGGTAACCTCCCTGGAGAAGTTTCACGCGCCAGCCAACTTGATCGAGGATGGTAGCGAATGCACTGGAGCGTTGACCGCCACGCCAACAATAGATCAATGGCTGCCATGCGCCATCTTTGCCAGCAAGAGCACCTTGGAGGTGGGTGGCAGTATTACGTGCCACCAATGCCCCACCAATTTTTCGGGCGGCGAAGGGACTGACTTGCTTATAGATAGCGCCCACCTCGGCTCGCTCAATATCGTTGAGGACTGACAGGTTGATCGCACCTGGCAGGTGATCTTCAGCATACTCGGCAGGTGAGCGGACGTCGATTATAGTATCGGCAGTGAGGTTATGCATGTCAGCCATAGAAGTGAGAATTATTGGGGTCATGGTCTGCCCTTCTATGCCATTACAAACATCTAGGTCTTTTGGCACAGAGAGCCAAGCGACAAAGCTGACCCATTCAGAAAGATAAGAGCTTACAATGAAGTACAAAAACTGGTTTTATTAATGCTAGTACCATGAATTTCTAGGTTCAAAGGAAAACCCCATGCCAGAAACCTCAGTAATTCGCAGCACCACAGGTCAAAAATGCCTATATGATAGCGTTCTCGAAACTGTCTGAAATACGCCCTGCATTCGAATTAATAATCTGGCTCCGCACGGAGTTACTATTTATGTTAAAGCACAATTTTTTAATCCAGCGGGCTCCATTAAGGATAGGTTGGCGCTGAATATCATAGAAACTGCTGAAAGTAATGGAAGCTTAAAGCCCGGGCAAACTGTGGTCGAAGCGACCAGCGGCAACACAGGTATTGGTTTGGCCATGGTCTGTGCCCAAAAAGGTTATCTTTTGGTGATTGTGATGGCAGAAAGTTTTTCAATTGAGCGGCGCAAGTTGATGCGCATGATGGGAGCCAAAGTTGTGCTCACTCCGCGGGCTGCAAAAGGTTTGGGGATGTATAAAAAGGCCGTTGAGTTGGCCGAAGCGAATGGCTGGTTTTTAGCGCAACAGTTTGAAACAGCTGCTAATGCGGATATCCACGAAGCGACCACAGGCCCGGAAATTATTGTAGATTTTGAAGGACAACGTCTTGATTATTTCGTCACGGGATATGGCACTGGCGGTACTATTTCTGGGGTTTCACGTGTTTTGCGAAAAGAGCGTCCGGAAACGAAGATTGTGCTGAGCGAACCTGCGAATGCAGCTCTCTTAGCTAGTTGCAATCCACAGGACCGAACCGAGGCTGGCGCATCAGCCGGTAGTCACCCATCTTGGCAACCTCATCCTATTCAGGGCTGGACCCCAGATTTCATCCCCTTGGTTTTGCAAGAAGCTGTAGATAAAAACAACTATGATCAATTGATCTCAGTGGCTGGCCCCGAAGGTGTGGAATGGGCTACAAAGCTTGCGCAAAAGGAAGGTATCATGACTGGCATTTCTGGGGGAGCCTCCTTTGCGGTGGCGATGAAAGTCGCCGAAAATGCTGCTCCTGGTTCAGTTATACTCTGCATGATGCCGGATATCGCCGAGCGGTATATGACAACCCCCTTGTTTGATGCCATCGACGAAGACATGAATGCAGAAGAACTTGCACTTTCGCATTCTACGCCGGGCTTTCAAATTGAGTAATTGGCATATGGGAAAAGCTTACTTTTAGCTGGCTGAGAAATCGCTAGTTCAACACGGGTGACCTCCGAAACAAAGTGAAGTTCACTAACCCTTCGCCAACTGAGGAATGGCCTGAAGCTGATTATGGCTTCTGTCTCTCAAACGTAATAGACATATGCTGATTAGGGGTGGGGCATCGGTGCGCCATCTCTACTCACGTATCCATTTCAAGCTTAATAGTGCCGCTCTAGCCGAGTGGCGTTAATTATTCAGCGCCTAGGTTTTGGTTATAACCGCAGTTCGATGCATGTTATAATCTGTCTGTCAGCACTTATTAATAGATATTTATATACAGATTTTTGGAAAGCATTTAAGATTTTATTTTAACAAAAATTTAGATTGGTAATGCAGATGTCTTATAAACATTGTTGTAGTGTATTGGCCGTTTTTGTCATTATGATTATCACTATTGCTATAAATTTTTTATTAATGGTACAGGTACAACAACGGTCAGTAGTGATGAAAGAACTGCGATTGTTTTAAATACAACAGAACGTGCATATGTCCTCAAAGAGATGCGTGGGCTGTTAGAGGCGATTGAAGCGGTCACTCTCGGAATTTCACAGGATGATATGAAAGTTGTGTCGCTGGCTTCCTGAGAGGTTAAGATTGGCGCTACCCGCAGTGGGAATGAACCAATGGCGTTGATTGCTAAGCTGCCACTCGAGTTCAAATCCCTACGCATGTCTGTCCACAGAAATTTTGACGAGTTGGCATTAGAGGCGGAGACTATGGGAGATGGGGCATTATTTTGGGTAAGCTTAGCGCAATTTTGAACACATGCACCACTTGATCACGCAAATTACAAATTCACTGATTAGCCCCATTCACCTCTCTCAGCCACTCTGGTCCGCTAAAGGCGTAACCGGGGCTGGGGTGCAGGGTCTATTTTCCTCAATCGGCAGGTATGCCTTCGTATTTGTAATTGAGAGTTGAAATATCACCATGCCAAACATAGGCGGATAAAAATGGAGCCTCAGCTGTTTTGTTGGCATGTGGCATCATTGAAGGATGATAAGAGCGTTCGCCTGGATCAAGGGCTTTGTAGGGCGCGCTTCCACGCCTCCAATAAGCAGAGCCAGCTAACATAACAAAGACCTCCTCTGCGGGATGAGTTCGAATGCCATATTCAAAATTTGGCAACATCCCATATAGTCCTAATCGAACGGAGTTCGACTTTATCAAACCATCTGGACCCAGAAGCTCAACATGTACTTTTGGCAAACTGTGAGCCACGTAAAGCGGGTTGCGTGAGGTTTGTGGTGGCAACCATGGCAGCGGTGTTTTCGTAATTACCTCGCAAACAGCATGTGAGTTGGACTTCCCCATCATAATTCTAAATGGTTGGGTTAATTCAGTTGGCTCAAAGGCGTGCCGTGTCCCATAATCTGCAGAAAGAAGTGCCTGCTTGGCATGTCCTTCTATAGCTTCAGGTCCGTCAAATACATCTGCTAGTGCAATGAATAGATCTTTCAAACCCATCTAATCCTCATTTGGCCGCAACATTTTCGGCGATCATAGCGATCATCTCGAACATTATAGCGGATGCGGTCAACGCAGTAATTTGATTGGGGCTGTCTTTGGTTGGCATCATGCAGACCACGTCTCCACCAACAATATTCATTCCGCGTACTGCATGCAGCAGTGCAATCGCTTCATCGATATCAAATCCCTTTTCGCCTGCTTCCAGATTGGACACGCCGGGCGCAATTGATGGATCTAGGCAGTCGAGATCAAACGTGATGTATACAGGCCGCCCTTTAAGAACATCCTTAATTTGTGCGATAACGTCCTCAAGGCCGCGCTTGCGGAATTCTTTCATCGTGACGACATTATAACCATAGTCATATGAGGGTTGCAACCAATCGAGCGTACGGGCATGACCGCGCAAGCCAATTTGCATGGAATGCGATGGATCAACTTTTCCTTGGTCAGCCAGGTATGCTCCCCAGTGTGCTGCTGACTTCTTGGCTCCAAGGAAGTGATCTACTTTGGTGAAAACATCCGTATGTGCATCAAGATGTAGAAAGCAGATAGGTTCTCCATCTGATATTTTTCCACAACCCAATGCCTGCACAATGCCGCCAGTAATAGAATGATCTCCGCCCACCGAAACAGGCCGTGCGCCAGTGGTGTCGATGTCAGTATAAAATTTAGTGATTTGTTCGATGCAGTCCTCGTTA
>Ga0209712_10000542_pt1 | contig 33465 bp, 28 predicted proteins | sample ArcOceMetagenome_FD_187443 | JGI IMG/M metagenome (GOLD analysis project Ga0209712, IMG submission 187443) | Marine eukaryotic phytoplankton communities from Arctic Ocean - Arctic Ocean - Greenland ARC118M Metagenome (SPAdes) (version 2) | ecosystem: Environmental > Aquatic > Marine > Oceanic...
CTTTGTAGGAAGCACCTTTAGCATTACGCAAGCTGGTTTAACAGTAACTGCTGATGCAGGACAAGGGAAAGTGTATGGATCAGCTGATCCAACACTTACTTACATGATTTCAGGATTTGTAAATGGAGATACAGAAGCAGGTTTAGATACATCAGTAATGATTTCTAGAGCAGCTGGAGAAGATGTAGGAGATTACGCAATTACTACCTCAGGAGCAACGGATGCCAATTATACAATTAGCTTTGTAGGAAGCACCTTTAGCATTACGCAAGCTGGTTTAACAGTAACTGCTGATGCAGGACAAGGGAAAGTGTATGGATCAGCCGATCCAACACTTACTTACATGATTTCAGGATTTGTAAATGGAGATACAGAAGCAGATTTAGATACATCAGTAATGATTTCTAGAGCAGCTGGAGAAGATGTAGGAGATTACGCAATTACTACCTCAGGAGCAACAGATGCCAATTATACAATTAGCTTTGTAGGAAGCACCTTTAGCATTACGCAAGCTAGTTTAACAGTAACTGCTGATGCAGGACAAGGGAAGGTATATGGAGCAATAGATTCAGTTCTTAGCTATACCATTACAGGATTCCAAGGCACAGATAATGAAGCAAGTTTAGATACAGGAGTTATGATTTTCAGAGTAGCAGGAGAGAATGTAGGAGATTATACAATCACACCTTCAGGAGCAACGGATTCTAATTATTCGATAAGTTTTGTAACAAGCACTTTTACTATTACACCAGCTGGTTTAACTGTAACGGCAGATGCAGGACTTTCTAAAGTGTATGGAACAGTTGACCCAACCTTAACTTACATGATTTCAGGATTCCAAGGCGCAGATACAGAGGCCGATTTAGATACGCCAGTAATGATTGCTAGAGTTGCCGGAGAAGATGTAGGAGCTTACACAATCACACCTTCAGGTGCATCTGATAGTAATTACAGTATCAGTTTTGTAACGAGCACTTTTGAAATTACGCCAGCTAGTTTAACAGTAACAGCTGATGCAGGTTTTTCTAAAGTCTATGGAACAACCGATCCAATATTTACTTATATGATTACAGGATTTATAGGAGTAGACAACGAAGCAAGCTTAGATACACCAGTAAGTATTTCAAGAGCTGGCGGAGAAGATGTGGGACAGTATACAATCACACCTTCAGGAGCAGCAGATATAAACTACAGTATTAGTTTTGTAACGAGCACTTTTGAAATTACACAAGCCGCCTTACTAGTAACAGCAGATTCAGGGCTTTCTAAAGTATATGGGAATAATGATCCTACGTTAACCTATATGATTACAGGCTTTGTTAATGGAGATACAGAGGCGAATTTAGATACGCCAGTAACAAACACTAGAGCAGTAGGTGAAGATGTAGGAACCTACACGATCACCCCATCAGGTGCGGCAGATATAAACTATAGTATCAGTTTTGTAGTGAGTACTTTTGAGATTACACCGGCTGATTTAATAATTATTGGATTGGTTGGAAAGAATAAAGTATACGATGAAACAACGGTTGCTACCACAACAGGTACAGCGATTCTTTCAGGAATTGTATCAAATGATGATGTGACCTTAGGAGGTTCTCCAGTCTTTACTTTTGAGAGTCCTGAACCAGGTATTTTAATTATGATTACCACCACAGGATATACTATTACTGGGTCAGACAGTGGAAACTATACCTTAACTCAACCAACCTTGTATGCGGACATTACAAATCCAGATGAAGATTGTGATGGAGATGGTATTGTTGACAGTCAAGATTCTGATTTTAGCACTTGTGCTTCAGCTATTAGAAATACAACGAGATATGGTTTTTCACCTAATGGAGATGGAATTAATGATGTTTGGACGATAGAAAATATTTTAGCATATCCAAACAATGTTGTAAAAGTTTTCAATAGATCAGGGAAGTTAGTCTTTGAACAAAGAGGCTACCAGAATGACTGGAATGGAGAATCAAATCAGTTATCCGGAAATAGCAACGGGTATAAACTACCTGTAGGTGCATATATTTTCATGTTAGACTTAGGAGATGGAAACGCATTTGTCAGAGGATGGCTTTATATTAATTATTAATCATTAAAAGTTAAATGACCTATCAATTTAAAAAAATAATAAAAATGAGAAAATCAATCTTAACAATTATAGCATTTACCTTTACTTTTTTAATAAGTAATAAAGCTGAGGCACAACAAGATCCAAATTTTACTTTGTATAATTTTAATATGAATATCATTAACCCTGCTTATGCGGGAATAAAGGATAGTCCAGAATTAAATTTGGTGTATAGAAGTCAGTTTATAGGAATAGATGATGCGCCTAGAACAATCTCTATGTCCTACTCAAAAGGAGTTGGTAAGAATCTTGGTTTAGGGATTTCTGTAATTAACGACAATGTTTTTATTTTAAAACAAACAGACATAGCTTTAGATATCTCATACAAACTTAAGATGTCAGAACAAACGAATCTTTATTTTGGAATAAAAGCAGGAGGAGGATTTACCAACATAGACCTAACAAGAGCATACAATGGTGGAGATGATCCTTTATTTTTAGAGAATCAAGATTTTTTCAATCCTCATGTAGGAGCGGGAATGCATATTCAGAATGATAAGTTTTACATTACAGTTTCAACTCCAAATTTTTTGAAAGGGGAACGATATGAGAAACAAGGAAATGCTCCGAGTGTTGCAGTAGATAATTCTCATTTTTATATAGGAACAGGTATTAACTTTACGCTCAATGAAAATCTAATGTTAACCCCAATGTTTATGATGCGAAGTGTTGAAGGAGCGCCAAATAGCTATGATATGGGAGCCTCTTTAGATATTCAAGAAAAATTAATTATTGGAATGAATTACAGAGTAGAAGAAATGACATCTATTTACACATTGGTTCAAGTAGCAAATAAGCTAAAATTAGGAGCTGCGTATGACACTACAAATTCTGATTTGTATCTTGTAGATGAAAGAGGATCTTTAGAATTTATACTTAAATATCAATTTTAAATAGTTACTAAATAAAGTAACATAACAGATTACAATCCATAAAAAAAGGTGTTTGATTAAAAATCAAGCACCTTTTTTCTGGAAATATTTTTAAATATAAAACTAATTCTTGTTTATAATCTGGATTGTTTATTTTTTAGAAGACCAATTATCTCTTAGGCCAACTGTTTTATTAAAAACTAAGACACCTGATGTTGTATCCTTATCAACAGCAAAATATCCTAAGCGTTGAAATTGAAATCTTTCACCAATACTCGCTGTTTTCAAACTAGGTTCTACAAAAGCATTGATAATTTCTAAAGAAGTTGGATTTAAAAACTCCATAAAATCTTTATTTTTATCGCTGTCTGGTGCTTCATCAGAAAACAATCTGTCATAGGCTCTTACCTCTGCTTTTACAGCATGGTTAATAGAAACCCAATGCAAAGTTCCTTTTACTTTACGGGTGCTTTCTTCGGTTCCACTTCCAGATTTACTTAAAGGATCATAGGTACATTGAATCTCAATAATATTTCCTTCAGTATCTTTGGTGCAACTTTCTGCTTTAATAATGTAGGCGTTCTTTAATCGAACCTCTTTTCCTAATTTTAAGCGGAAGAATTTTTTATTTGCTTCCTCTCTAAAATCTTCTTTTTCTATATAGAGTTCTCTTGAAAAAGGCACTTCTCTAGATCCAAAACCTTCTTCATAATCGTTGTAACTTGCGTCTAAAAGCTCTTCTTTACCTTCAGGGTAATTTGTAATTACCACTTTTACAGGATCTAAAACACCCATCACCCTTTTAGCAGTTTTGTTTAAATCTTCACGGATTTTAAATTCTAATAATGCTACATCAATGATGTTTTCTCGTTTAGAAACTCCAACAGTTTCAATAAAACTTTTAATTGATGCGGGTGTATAACCTCGTCTTCTTAATCCTGAAATAGTTGGCATTCTTGGATCGTCCCATCCAGAAACCACACCACCTTCTACCAAACGCATTAATTTACGTTTGCTCATAATGGTATAACTTAAATTTAAACGTGAAAACTCACGTTGTTTTGGAGGGTTTGGAAATTGATCTTTACCATACTCATATACATGATCTCTAAACCAATCATATAAATCTCTGTGAGGTTTAAATTCTAATGAACATAAAGAATGAGATATTTGTTCTATATAATCACTCTCTCCATGTGTCCAATCATACATTGGATATATGTTCCAGTCGTTTCCAGTTCTGTGATGTTCTTTATACAAAACTCTATACATGATAGGGTCTCTAAGTAACATGTTTGGGCTTGTCATATCTATTTTAGCACGCAAGATATGTTCCCCTTCTTGAAACTCACCATCTTTCATTTTTTGGAATAAATCTAAATTTTCGGCTACTGAACGAGTTCTAAAAGGGCTATTGGTTCCGGGTTCCGTTGGTGTTCCTTTTTGTTCTCGCATCGCTTCTGAAGATTGACTATCTACATATGCTTTCCCTTCTTTAACCATTAAAAGCGCCCAATCATAAAGTTGTTGAAAATAATCTGAAGAATACAATTCGTTTGCCCATTCATATCCTAACCATGTAATGTCATTTTTAATAGCATCTACATATTCTTGCTCCTCTTTTGCAGGATTTGTATCGTCAAAACGAAGGTTTACAGGAGCATTGTATTTTTCTCCCAAGCCAAAACTAATTCCGATGGCTTTTGTATGGCCTATATGTAAATATCCATTGGGTTCTGGAGGGAAACGAAAACGTAAATTTTCTTTTGGCATTCCGTTTGCCAAATCTTCTTCAATAATTTGCTCAATAAAATTAAGCGGTTTTTTTTCTTCAGACATTGAGTTTCAACTAAAATTGAGTAGTCAAAATTAAGCAAAATAAGCGGATTACTCTGTGATTATAATTTTGATTACTTTAAGAAAAAAAAATATTTTTTTGTAGTAATTTTACCTCATTAAATAGATAGATGGCAAAGAAACCAGATTTAGTAGTTTTTGATGAAGAAACGCAGCAATATGATGCAGCTATAAAACCCTATGCAACAAGTGCAAGTTCACCTGTAATTAAACCTTTAAATACAGCAACATGGAGAAATGATGGTGTAGATAGGGTTAACAAACAATTCAAAAGTAAGTTTGATGAATTGAAAAAGGACTATGAAGAAATGATGGAACAGTTTGAATACAATGATTTAGTTTACAATGCTAAATTTAATTTTGAGCCCATTATTGGAGAAGCTTATTATCTCTACAATAATAAAAAGGAAGAATCTTTTTTGTCGATTATCCCCCCAGATCAATGCAACTTTAACCATTTAGGGTCTTTCAGATTAAATTCTCAAAAAATGTGGGAGAAACTATAATGTATGGGAAAGATACAAGTAAACAATATTAAATTATACGCGCATCACGGTTGTCTAGATGAAGAAGCAAAAATTGGTTCTTGGTATCGAGTAGATATTGAAGTTGAGGCCAATTTGTCTAAATCTTCCTTAACTGATGAACTTACGGATACCGTAGATTATGTTCATTTAAACTTCATTGTGAAAGAAGAAATGGCCATTAGATCTAAGCTATTAGAGGAAGTTGCCAAACGTATTTTAGATCGGTTTTTTAAAGAATTGAAAATGATTACCAAAGCAACAATAAGTGTAGCTAAAATAAATCCACCAATAGGAGGAAACGTTCAAGAAGTTGTAATTATTCTTTCAAAAGAACGTTAAGTTCAAAAAAACTTGGATTACTAGATAAATGATGTAAATTTGCAGTCTCAAAAAGGTGTCGTGGCCGAGTGGCTAGGCAGTGGTCTGCAACACCATCTACAGCGGTTCGAATCCGCTCGACACCTCAAAATAAGCATCGTTAAGCGATGCTTATTTTTTTAAGTGTATTTAGCCAAAAATCATTCGTCTATTAATATTGTTTATTAGGCTATTCCAAGTGTTATTTCAACGAAAAACTCTTAAAAACTCTTAAAATTTATCTTTAATTTACACTAAATAACAAGATTAGGGGTAATTGTATGTTATTTATTAAAGGTAACTCAAATTTGAGTTGCCTTTTTTTAGTTAAAAAGCCAATGCTTTTAAGATTTTTCTTAACATAATATTAATGTTTTTTTCAGCATCTTTGTTGAAATGAAAGTTTACGCTATACAAACAGGAAATTTCAAATTAGACGGAGGCGCTATGTTTGGTGTCGTCCCTAAAACTATTTGGCAAAAAACAAATCCAGCAGACGCCAAAAATATGATTGACATGGGTATGCGATCATTGTTAATTGAAGATGGAAATCGACTAATTTTAGTTGATACAGGTATGGGTAATAAGCAATCAGATAAATTTTTTGGATACTATTATCAATTTGGTGATTTCTCTTTGGACGCTTCTTTAGCTAAATACGGATTTCATAGAGATGATATTACTGATGTTTTTTTAACTCATTTACACTTTGATCATTGTGGGGGATCTATTCAGTGGAATAAAGATAAAACAGGATACGAACCTGCTTTTAAAAACGCAAAATTTTGGAGTAATCAAGAACATTGGAATTGGGCTGTTCATCCAAATCCCAGAGAAAAAGCATCTTTTTTAAAAGAAAATATTCTGCCAATACAAGAAAGTGGCCAGCTACAATTTATAGAAAGTAATTACAAAGAACAGATTGGTTTTGAACTTCTTTTTATGGATGGACACACTGAAAAACAAATGTTACCTAAAATTTCTTATAAAGGGAAAACAATTGTTTTCATGGCAGATTTATTACCAACAATAGGTCATATTCCTTTACCGTATGTTATGGGGTATGATTCAAGACCTTTGCAAACAATTAAGGAAAAAGAAACTTTTTTACACGAAGCAGCAGATAATCAGTATTTTTTATTTTTAGAGCACGATGCGTCTGTAGAAATATGCACGGTTCATCATACAGAAAGAGGAATTAGATTAAAAGAAACATACCAATTTATAGATATATTTAATTAAAAATAAAGAAAACATGAATTTTTTAAAACCTATTTATTATACCACTATTTTAATTTTTTTACTCGGGAGTTGTAAATCTATTTCAACAATTCCAGTCCCACAATCATCTACCTATGTGGTAACTGCTGTGGATAAAAAAGTACCTTTAACAGAAGCGGAAAGCAGATCCTGGGGTCATAGCGACTTAGTTACAGACTCTATTCCAGGGATGAGTTTAGATAAAGCCTACACTTTCTTACAAGGAAAAAAAGGAGTTGAAGTTGTGGTAGGTGTTGTAGATTCTGGAACAGATTTACTACATGAAGATTTAAAAGACGTAGCTTGGGTAAATACCAAAGAAATTGCAGAAAATGGTATTGATGACGACAAAAACGGATATATTGATGATATCAATGGTTGGAATTTTTTAGGTTCTATTTATAAAGAACATTTAGAATACCAACGTATTGTTATAGACCCCTCTATAGCAGATGAAGTCACCTTTAAAGAAGCCAAAGCATTTTATGATGAAAAAGTAGTTGCTGCTAAGGCAAATGAAAAAAGATACGGGCAAATGTTATCAATGGTTACCAATGCAGATGATACCCTTTCAAAGCACCTTAATACAACTGATTATTCTAAAGACGATGTCATGGCAATAGTTACTGAAGATGATGCTTTAAAAGGAGGAGTTGAGGTTGCCAAACAAATGTATGGTTTTGGATTAAATTCTTTAGGACAAGCAAAAAAAGAGCTTTCTAAACTAGTTGAGAATGCTACGGTACTAATAAGCGGTGATGCCTTAAAAAAAGACTATAGAAGTATTTTAGGAGACAATCCAAATACAATGGATAAGAAATTTTATGGCAATGCTTCAACAGGGCACTCCATAAAAGATGAAGCTCACGGAACTCATGTTTCTGGAATTATAGGCGCATCAAGAAATAATAATCTAGGGATGAACGGTGTTGCCAATAATGTGAAAATTATGGCTGTTAGAGCTGTTCCAGACGGAGATGAATATGATAAGGATGTAGCTTTAGGGTTGCGCTATGCAGTAGATAATGGAGCAAAAGTAATTAACACTAGTTTTGGAAAAGGATATTCTCCTAAGCAAAAATGGGTACATGAAGCTATTAAATACGCAGCATCTAAAGATGTATTGATTGTGAATGCTGCTGGAAATGATGGAAAAAACATAGATATTGAAAAAACATTTCCAAATGATTCGAACGACTTAAAAACAGAAATTTCAGATAATTTTTTAACTGTAGGGGCGATGAGTGCCAACTATAATGAAAAATTACCTGCATCCTTCTCTAACTATGGTAAAATCAATGTAGATGTTTTTGCACCAGGAGTCCAGATTTATTCAACAACTCCAGAAGGAGGATATGCTAAATTTAGTGGAACCTCTATGGCGGCTCCATCCACAGCTGGAGTTGCTGCATTAATACGTTCGTATTATCCTAAGCTATCTGCTAGTCAAGTAAAACATATTTTAATGAATTCTGGGACCTTAATTGATTTAGAAGTTATCAAGCCAGGTTCTCAATCAAGAGAAAACCCTACAGGAGAAAAAGTTCAGTTTTCTGAGTTATCTGTTTCTGGTCGTGTTGTAAATGCATATAGTGCATTGAAAATGGCAGATTTTATGGTAAACGGGAGGTAAATAAAAAAAATATTTTCAATGAAAAAATTAATTTTAATTCTATGTGTAGTACCATTTTTTAGTTCTTGTAATCAAACAAAAGCTATTGTTTCTGAAACAACTGCTTTTACTCAAAACTACTGGCAACAGCAAGTTGATTATACAATGGATATTGATGTTGACGCGAAAAATTTTCAATATAAAGGAAAACAAACGCTAGTGTACACAAATAATTCTCCAGATGAATTAAGACATGTGTACTATCATCTTTACTTTAATGCTTTTCAGCCAAATTCTCAAATGGATATTCGTTCTAGGAATATTAAAGATCCAGACAGGAGAGTAACAGATCGAATTAGCAAATTAACTCCAGAAGAAATTGGCTATATCAAAGTAGGTTCTTTAAAACAAAATGATAAAAATGTTCAATTTAAGGTTGTTGGTACAATTCTAGAAGTAACATTAAATAACCCGATTAAATCGGGTAGTAGTGTAACTTTTGACATGGTTTATGATGCTCAAATTCCAAAACAAATTAGACGTTCTGGAAGAAACAACAAAGAAGGCGTTGCGCTTTCTATGGCACAGTGGTATCCTAAATTAGCCGAATATGATTTTGAAGGTTGGCATACTCCACCCTATATTGCTCGTGAATTTCATGGAGTTTGGGGTGATTTTGACGTTACGATTCATATTGATAAAGAGTATACAATAGGCGGTTCTGGTTATTTACAGAATCCACAAGAGATAGGTCATGGATATGAAGATGCATCTAAAGAGTTGAGTTTACCAAAGGGAGATAAATTAACATGGAATTTTAAAGCTCCCAATGTACATGATTTCATGTGGGCTGCAGATCCAGCATATATTCATGATATCGTCCAAAATGACGACGGAATTGATTTACATTTCTTCTATAAAAAAAACCTAGAAGAGAAGTATTTAAAAAACTGGAAGGATTTACAACCTAAAACAGTACAATTATTAAATTATTTTAATCAAAATGTTGGCCAATATCCATATAAACAATATTCTGTTATTCAAGGTGGAGATGGCGGAATGGAATATGCAATGGCTACCCTAATTACAGGTAAGCGAAAATTTGGAAGTCTTTTTGGTGTAACGGCTCATGAAATGGCACATACATGGTTTCAGTTTTTATTAGCTACTAATGAAAGTTTACACCCTTGGATGGATGAAGGATTTACATCGTATATCTCAAATAAAGCAGAAAACGAAATCTTAAAAGAAGGTAAAGTGAATCCTCACGAAGGTTCCTACAGGGGATATAGAACGATAGTTGAAAGAGGTTATGAAGAATCTTTAGCGACTCATTCAGACAGATATGATACAAATTGGGCTTACGGAACGGCAAGTTATTCTAAAGGAAATCTATTTTTATCACAACTAGAATACATCATAGGTAAAGAAAATACAGCTAAAGGACTTAAAAAATATTTTAAAGATTTTAGTTTCAAACATCCAACACCAAATGACATTAAACGTACTATGGAAAAAGTATCTGGCATTCATTTAGGGTGGTATTTAAATGAATGGACACAGACGACCCATACGATAGATTACAGCATAAAATCTATTGAAGAAAAAACGATAACCTTAGAAAGAATCGGTCAAATGCCAATGCCAATAGATTTAGAAGTTGTGTTTGTAGATGGAAGTCGAGAAAGTTTTAATATTCCTCTAGAAATGATGAGAGGTAATAAACCAACATCAGCAATAGTTTTAAAAGATTGGGGCTGGGCTTATCCAACTTACAAATTTGAAGTTACAAAAGAAATTAAATCAGTAGAAATAGATGTTTCCAAATTAATGGCAGATGTTTTTTTAGAAAACAATCTAATGCAGCTTGAATAAAATACTCCTAATTTAAAACTAAAGGCTAAGCGCAGTAGCTTCGCCTTTAGTTTTTATCTACTTGCTCTAATAAGGTATTAATTTTGTTTTCTTTAGGAAGAAACCCTTTTAGCATTAAACCCACACCAAAAACTATTAATAAAATCCCCATAATTCGTTTTATTCTATAAACCACCAGGGAGGTCATTTTGCTTTTTAATTGTTTCGCAAGTACAATTTTTCCGAGATCAGTGACGAAGTAACTAGTTAAAATAATTCCAAAATAATAAAAGATATGTGTTGGATTCATATTTAAAGTTGGTCCAATTACGACTATCAAACCCAACCAAAAAGCTAGCACACCGACATTAATAAAGTTTAAAAAAAAACCTTTTAAAATCAATTTAAAATAATTGTTATTTGAAGCTAAATTAATAGATTCTTCAATTTCTTTTTTACTTGATTTATCTAGGTAAGTAATGGCGCCATAAACAATTAAAATTAATCCACCAATAAAGAATAAGCGTGGATCGTCTTTTATTCTTTCTAGTAAATGTCTACTTCCAAAGTACGCAATAACAATGAAAGCTACGTCTCCTAAAACAACACCTAGATTAAAAGCAATAGCAGCTCTGGCTCCTTTTACAATACTTGTCTGAATCAACATGAAAAATACAGGTCCAATCATAAAAGAGAGAAAGAACCCAAATAAAACAGCGTTTTTTATGTCGTAAACATCCATGTGATAAAGATACTTCTTTTAGACATCATCGTAATCAATTGAGATTTTTGAAGTTATTGGGTGTGCCTGACAGGTTAAAATAAAGCCATCATCTACTTCATCAACTGTAAGAATATTATTTTTAGCCATTAGCGCTTTTCCTTCGGTAACTTTTGCTAAACAACTAGAGCAAACTCCCCCCTGACAAGAATAGGGAGCATCAACATCATTCCGTAATGCTGCTGCTAAAATATCGTCTGTTTGCTTCATTGTAAAAGTAAATTCTTCATCATCCAATAAAACAGTAACTTCTGTTTGACCTTCTTTAATTTGAGAGCTACTTTCTTCATTCACTGAAGCAGTAAACAATTCAAATAAAATTTGGGATTCTTTATAATGATTTTCTTTTAATGTAGCAGAAACAGTTTTAATCATTTCTTCCGGACCGCATAAAAAAGCTGTTTTAAAAGACCAATTTTTATAAATATTTTTGATAAAATAATTTGTGTGTCCTTTATCAATTCTTCCAAACAAAGACCCCTCTTCATTTTGCCTACTAAAGACATAATGCAAATTAAATCTCGTATCATAGGTTACAGAAAGTGCATCTAATTCTGCTTTAAACATAGTTTCCTCTGAAGATTTATTACCATAGATTAAGGTAAACGAAGAAGACGGCTCTCGTTGCAAGACCGCTTTGATCATCGATAAAACGGGAGTTATACCGCTACCTGCTGCCATGCCTAGATAATTATTACTTCTAGTAGGTTCTAGCACAAATTTTCCTTCAGGCTCATGAACTTCTAATACGTCGCCAACCTTTAGTTGAGAAGTTGCATAGGTAGAAAAAATACCGTTGTCAACTGTTTTAATGGCTATTTTTAATTCGCCGCTTTCAGGAGCGGAGCAAATAGAGTAGGCTCTTCGTATTTCACTGCCATTAATAGTCGCTTTTAGTGTAATATACTGTCCTGCTTTGAAGGAAAAATTAGTTTTTAAATTTTCAGGAACTTCAAAAACAAGAGAAACCGCATTAGCGGTTTCTTGTATTCTATTTTTAATTGATAATTTATGAAATGTATTCATCTATTTATACAAGGTTTTTTTCTACTAAATATTCTGCTATTTGTATCGTATTTGTAGCTGCACCTTTTCTTAAGTTGTCAGAAACAATCCACAAATTTAAGGAGTTTTCTTGAGATTCGTCCCTTCTAATCCTTCCAACAAAAACTTCATCTTTATGATGTGCTGTAATTGGCATTGGATATACATTGTTACCGACATCATCTTGCACAATAACCCCAGGAGTTTCACTTAATAATTTACGCACTTCAGTTAAATCAAAATCATTTTCAAACTGAACATTTACTGCCTCAGAATGCCCACCTGCAGTTGGGATTCTAACCGCAGTTGCAGTAACTGAAAAGCTTTGATCCCGTAAGATTTTCTTTGGTTCTTTCACCAATTTCATTTCTTCTTTGGTATATCCGTTTTCTAGGAAAACATCACAATGAGGTAAGGCATTTCTTCCGATAGGATGAGGATATGCCATCTCCCCTTTAATTCCTGCTTCTTCATTATTTAATTGTTGAACTGCTTTTACTCCTGTTCCAGAAACAGATTGATAGGTAGAAATAACTACGCGTTTCATATTGTATTTTAGATGTAATGGAGACAATGCCATCACCAATTGAATTGTAGAACAATTTGGATTTGCAATAATCTTATCAGTAGCTGTTAATACATCTCCATTTATTTCAGGGACAACTAACTTCTTATCTGGGTCCATTCTCCAAGCAGAAGAATTGTCAATAACAGTAGTGCCAACATCTGCAAATTTTGGAGCCCATTTTAGTGAGGTATCTCCCCCTGCAGAAAATAAAGCAATGTCTGGGGTTGCATTTACCGCGTTTTGTAAACTTACAATAGTGTAGTTTTTATCTCTAAAAGAAATCTGTTTTCCAACAGATCTTTCTGACGCAACTAGAATTAATTCAGTGATTTCAAAATTACGTTCTGCTAATAGTTTTAGCATTACAGTTCCTACCATTCCGGTAGCGCCAATAACAGCAATTCTCATATTAAGTTATTTTAAACGATCCCTGATAATTTCTATACTTACCAAAATTAAAGTATATAATTTCTCAGGTTTTAGTAATATTCTACAAATATGATAAAAAATGCGATGAAGACTTACATGATTTGTACTAAGAAATTACTAAAAGTTAAAAATTTATCGAATACAAAGGAATTGTTGAATTTTTAACTTAGCATAAAAAATAATAGTAATTTTACACTTTATAGTATGTAAAAGATAAAAAATAGATTGTTTAACGAATTTAGTATAGCATGCAACTGTACAATAAGTTAAGCGCCAAAGAACGCGCTACATTAATAGATAAGGCTGGCAAAGATCGAGTCACCATTTCATTCTATCAATATTACAAGATAGAAAAGCCACAATTGTTTAGGGATAAATTATTCTTAGAATGGAATTTACTAGATGTGTTAGGAAGAATATATGTTTCTTATGAAGGTATTAACGCTCAACTTTCCGTTCCTTCTGAAAACTTTATTGCATTAAAATGCCAACTAGACGCGATTGATTTTTTAAACGGAATCCGATTGAATGTTGCTATTGAACATCATAATAAATCATTTCTAAAATTAAAAATAAAAGTCAGAGATAAGATAGTTGCTGATGGTTTAGATGATCAAACTTTTGATGTAACAGCTAAAGGAGTGCATGTAAATGCCAAAGAATTTAATGATATGTTGGCAGATCCCAACACCATTTGTGTAGATATGCGAAATCATTACGAAAGTGAAATTGGTCATTTTGATGGCGCTATTACCCCAGACGTAGATACGTTTCGTGATTCGTTAGCTATTATTGAAAAAGAATTAAAAGATACTAAAGAAGCCAAAAACTTGTTAATGTATTGTACTGGAGGAATTCGTTGTGAAAAAGCTTCAGCATATTATAAACACAAGGGATTTAAACATGTTTTTCAGTTAGAGGGTGGAATTATAGAATACACAAGACAAGTAAAATCTGAAGGAATAGAAAATAAGTTTATTGGAAAAAACTTTGTGTTTGATCATCGAAAAGCCGAAAAAATTTCAGATGATGTAATTGCTAATTGTCATCAATGTGGCACCCCGTGTGACAACCATGTAAACTGTGAAAATGAAGCTTGTCATTTATTGTTTATTCAGTGTAATGAATGCTCAGAAAAGATGGAGAATACTTGCTCAATAGAATGTAAAGAGACCATTCAATTATCATATGATGAGCAGAAAGAACTCAGAAAAGGTACTCATGCCAGCAATAAAATTTTTAAGAAAGGTAGATCTGAAAAGTTAAAGTTTAAGAAGTAAAAAGGAGTGATTATTTCATCTAAATTTAACTAGTTTTTTTTATGCTTTTTACAATTTAATCATTGTGATAGATTGCGTATATTTACTCGTTAAATAGCGATGCTTAATTTTAGACTAAGATAGTATGCTGAATATGTTGATACATATTTTGGTAAAAAATTAACCTAAGCTTATTTTACTAAAAATTAATAAGAACGCTAAGAAGCCTTTGTGCTTCTCAAAATATATTACTTTATGGCATGTGGAAGTTGTGGTACTGGTGAAGACGGTAAACCAAAAGGATGTAAGAGCAACGGAAGTTGCACAACAGGAGGTTGTGAAAAATTATCAGTATTTGATTGGTTATCTAATATGACACTTCCAAGTGGTGAAGCTCCATTTAATATCTACGAAGTTCGTTTTAAAAACGGACGCAAGCACTTTTACAAAAACACAGAAAAATTAACTATCTCTATGGGAGATATTGTGGCTGTTGAAGGTTCTCCAGGGCACGATATTGGAATCGTATCCTTAGGAGGAGAATTGGTGAAAGTTCAAATGAAAAAAAGGAAAGTATCTTTTGATAGTGAAGAGGTAAAGAAAATTTACAGAAAAGCTTCTCAAAGAGATATTGAAGTATGGGAAAAAGCGAGAAGCCGTGAGTTAGAAACTCAGAAAAGAGGACGAGAAATTTTAGGTAGATTAGGCTTGAAAATGAAACTTTCTGATGTAGAATATCAAGGTGATGGAAATAAAGCAACTTTTTATTATACGGCAGATACCAGGGTAGATTTCAGACAATTAATTAAAGACTTTGCAGGTGCTTTTTCTATTAGAGTAGAAATGAAACAAGTAGGTGCAAGACAAGAGGCTGCTCGTCTAGGAGGTATAGGTTCTTGTGGTAGAGAATTGTGTTGTTCTACTTGGCTAACAGATTTTAGAAAAGTATCAACAACAGCGGCTCGTTATCAACAATTGTCTTTAAACCCTCTAAAATTAGCTGGTCAATGTGGGAAATTAAAATGTTGTTTAAATTTTGAGTTAGATACATATTTAGATGCCTTAAGTGATTTTCCAAAACAAGAGAAAATTTTAAAAACAGAAAAAGGAGATGCTGAATTTGTAAAAATGGATATCTTTAAAAAATCACTTTGGTATACTTACAAAGAAAACAGATCAAAATGGTTTAAATTAAGTTTAGATCAAGTATTAGAAATAATTGACCTAAATAAAAATAATGAAATTTCAATTCCTTTAGAGGAATATGAATCTGAACTAGAGGAGGTTATTACTGTTGATTTTGAGAATGTTGTTGGGCAAGATAGCTTAACTCGTTTTGATATTCCTAAAAACAGCAGAAGAAGAAATAGAAATAGTAAAAGGAAAAAAGTTTCTGTTGATGCAAAATCCAACCAAGGCAAAAGGCAAGAAAAACCTAAGAAATTAATACAATCAGATAAAAATAATAACCCAAAAGATCAGAAAAGTAACAATACCCGGAATAACTCACAAAATAAGCGAAGAAGAAAATCCAAACCAAATGGTAACAGTAATCAAAAAGACTAAGAGAATCATTCTTGTTTTAGGGGTTTTATCTATTTGTACCTCTTGCGATTCTGATCGAGTTTTTGATAAGTATACATCAGTTGAAAAAAATAGTTGGCTTCAAGATGTTCCAATAAATTTCGATTTTAAAATTGTTGATACAACTTCTAGAAACAATTTATATCTGAATATCAGAAACAATAAAGATTATCTGTACAGTAATTTGTTCGTAATTACCCATCTTATTTTTCCAAATGGCAAGAAAATTGTAGATACATTACAATATGAAATGGCGGATAAAAACGGAAAATTCTTAGGCACTGGAATTTCAGAAATAAAACACAGTAGATTATTCTTAAAACAAAATAGTATTTTTCCATTATCTGGAAAATATAAGATGCTTATTTGGCAGGCGATGAGAAAAAACGGGAGTGTTAATGGAATTAAAAAATTAACAGGTATTACAGATGTTGGGTTTAGAATTGAAAAAGTAAATTAGAATGGCAAAGAAGAAAGAAATAAATTTCAAAAAGTATATCAAACCATTTTGGACACTATTTTTAGTTGGTTTCACAACGATTTTATTGATATTTCTCTTTGCTTCTTGGGGGGTTTTTGGAGAACTTCCAACATTTGAAGAGTTAGAAAATCCAGAAAAAAATTTAGCCACAGAAGTAATTTCTTCAGATGGTGTGACCTTGGGGAAGTATGCCTTTAAAAATAGAACTCCAGTTGGATTTAAAGACTTGTCAGACAATATTGTAAAGGCTTTAATAGCAACTGAAGACGAACGTTTTTACAATCATTCAGGCATCGATTTTAGAGGAACAGCAAGAGCTATTGTGAAATTTGGTAAAGGTGGAGGTGCAAGTACAATTACGCAGCAATTGGCTAAGAATTTATTTACAAAAAGAGCTTCAAGCAATACCTTCAAAAGACTTACTCAAAAAGTTAAAGAGTGGATAGTTGCTATAAAATTAGAGCGTCAATATACTAAGGATGAGATTATTGCCATGTATTTAAACACCCAAGAGTTTTTATTTAATGCTATTGGAATTCGTTCTGCTGCAAGAATTTATTTTGGGAAAGAACCTAAGGATTTAGATTTACAAGAATCAGCTATTTTAGTAGCGATGCTAAAAAACCCAAGGCAGTACAATCCTAACAGAGAAATTTCAAAAGGGAAATCACTTATTAGAAGAAATGTTGTTTTTGCTCAAATGGCTAAGAATCAATTTATATCACAACAAGAAAAAGATTCACTCCAAAAATTGCCGTTAAAAATTAATTTTACACCTGAAAGCCACAATGATGGATTGGCAACTTATTTTAGAGAACACCTAAGAAAGGTGATGAAAAATTGGGTAAAGAAGAATCCGAAACCTAATGGAGACCAGTATAATATTAATAGAGACGGATTAAAGATTTTTGTAACCCTTGATTCTAGAATGCAGCAATACGCCCAAGAGGCAGTACAGGAACATATGACTACTCTTCAACGCTACTTTTTTAAGGAACAGTCTAGTAATGAAACAGCTCCTTTTTACGATTTAGAAGACGAACAAATTGAAGTAATTTACAACAGAGCTATAAAAAATTCTGACCGTTACAGAAGAATGAAAAAAAATGGGTACTCAAATAAACAAATAGATTCCGCTTTTAATGCAAAAACAGATATGAAAGTTTTTTCATGGAATGCTAAAAGCGAATTAGACACTATTTTATCACCAAAAGATTCTATCAAGTATTACAAGTCATTTTTAAGATCAGGGTTATTGTCTATAGAACCTCAGACAGGTCAGATTAAAGCCTGGGTTGGTGGAATTAATCATAAATACTTTAAATATGATCATGTAGAACAGGGGAAAAGACAAGTAGGGTCAACATTTAAACCATTTGTATACGCAACCGCCATTAATCAATTAGGATTGTCTCCGTGTGAAAAATTTCCCAATACACCTTACACAATTCCAAAAGGAAGGTTTGGTATTCCTGAGGCTTGGACTCCCAGAAATTCTGGAGATAAATATGGAGGTGAAATCACGTTAAAAGATGCTTTAGCAAAATCTGTAAATGTAATTTCAGCAAGATTGATAGATATGGTTACACCATCAAATGTAGTTCGTTTAGCAAAATCTTCAGGAATTGAAAGTAGAATTCCAAATGCTCCATCAATTGCCTTAGGGTCGGTAGAATTATCACTCATGGAAATGACCGGTGCTTATGCAACTTTTGCAAATAAGGGATTGCGGGTAGCTCCAAATATGTTGATGCGTATTGAAGACAAAAACGGTACTGTATTAGCTGATTTTACCCCTAGAACCAAAGAGGTTTTAAGTGAAGAATCTGCTTTTGTAGTATTAGAATTACTTAAAGGCGTAACTACGGCTGGTTCTGGAGTTAGATTAAGAACATCAGAACACTATTATAAAGATATTATTACTGGATTTCCTTACAAGTTTACAAATCCGATTGCTGGTAAAACAGGAACAACTCAAAATCATACAGATGGTTGGTTTATGGGTGTTGTGCCAAATTTAGCAACAGGAGTTTGGACTGGTGGTGATGACAGAGCTGTTCATTTTGAGAATATTGCTGAAGGTCAAGGAGCAACAATGTCATTACCAACATGGGCTTTATTTATGAAAAAAGTATATGCAGATTCTACACTTAGTATAAGTCAAGAAGATTTTGAAAAACCACTATATGTTGGAATAGATACCAATTGTGGTAAAGAGCCTTTAGGTAAAGAAGATGATCCGAAAATTCCAAAAAAAGTAGATGATGATACAGATTTTTAACATCGATAATATCATATTGAATAAGATTTAATATCTCATAAATCCGATAAAATGATTAATAAAAAAGTAAACAATGTTGAAGCAGCATTAGTTGGTGTTAAAAGCGACATGACATTAATGCTAGGAGGTTTTGGGTTGTGTGGGATTCCAGAAAATTCAATTGCAGAATTAGTCCGATTAGGGGTTAAAAATGTGACTTGTATTTCTAACAATGCAGGGGTTGACGATTTTGGATTAGGACTCTTATTACAAAACAAACAAATTAAAAAAATGATTTCTTCCTATGTTGGAGAAAATGATGAATTTGAACGTCAAATGTTATCTGGAGAATTAGAAGTTGAGTTAACTCCACAAGGAACTTTAGCAGAAAAATGTAGAGCTGCTCAGGCGGGGTTTCCTGCATTTTATACCCCTGCAGGTTATGGGACCGAAGTAGCCGAGGGGAAAGAAACAAGAGATTTTGACGGAAAGATGTTTGTCTTAGAATCAGCTTATAAAGCAGATTTTGCTTTTGTAAAAGCATGGAAAGGAGATGCAGCAGGAAATTTAGTATTTAAAGGAACTGCTCGTAATTTTAATCCACTAATGTGTGGTGCAGCAACAATTACTGTTGCTGAGGTTGAAGAATTAGTTTCCGTTGGAGAATTAGACCCAAATCAAATTCATACTCCTGGAATTTTCGTACAAAGAATTTTTCAAGGTGAGAAGTTTGAGAAAAGAATAGAACAAAAAACCGTAAGACAAAGTAGTTAGTTATGCTAGATAAAAACGGAATAGCTAAAAGAATAGCAAAAGAAGTACAAAACGGTTATTATGTTAATTTAGGAATCGGAATTCCAACCTTAGTTGCTAACTTTGTTAGAGACGATATTGAAGTAGAGTTTCAGAGTGAAAATGGAGTTTTAGGAATGGGGCCTTTTCCCTTTGAAGGTCAAGAAGATGCTGATATTATCAATGCAGGAAAACAAACGATTACTACAATGCCGGGTGCTAGTTTCTTCGATTCTGCTACTAGTTTCTCAATGATTCGGGGTAAACACGTTCATCTAACTATTTTAGGAGCTATGGAAGTTTCCGAAAACGGAGATATTGCCAACTGGAAAATACCAGGGAAAATGGTCAAAGGAATGGGGGGAGCGATGGATTTAGTAGCGTCTGCAGATAACATTATAGTTGCCATGATGCACACTAATAAAAGGGGAGAATCTAAGCTGTTAAAAAGATGCTCTTTACCACTAACAGGAGTTGGGTGCGTTACTAAAGTTGTGACCAATATGGCAGTTTTAGAAATTAAAAATAATCAATTTTATCTAATAGAAAGAGCACCAGGAGTTAGTGTTGAAGAGATTCAAAATGCTACTGAAGGAACCTTGTTTATTGAGGGTGAAATTCCCGAGATGAATATTTAAATTGACACTAATGAGTTACAGAAAATACCTAAGGTTGATTTTTCCATTATTAATTATTTTAATAGGGTTGTTTATTTATAAAATACTTGGGTATGAACCAAATTTGTATACTATAATTATAAACATTGGACTTGCATTTGTTTTGTCTCCAAGGGTTAAAAAATTAGATAGTCAATCAAGAGAAAAAGAACAAGTTACATGGTTGTTTTTCAAGAAAACAAAAATTATAAAGTGAGTTTATGAAAATTATATCTTACAACGTAAATGGAATTAGAGCTGCCATAAAAAAAGGAATGTTAGATTGGCTTAAAGCTGCCAATCCGGACGTTATTTGTATTCAAGAAACGAAAGCACAACAAGACCAGGTAGATCCAATTGGTATTGAATTGGCAGGGTATCCATACCAATATTGGTTTTCTGCACAAAAAAAAGGATATTCAGGTGTTGCAATCTTTTGCAAAAAAGAGCCAAACCATATAGAATACGGTACCGGAATTGAAACTATGGATTTTGAAGGAAGGAATATACGAGTAGATTTTGATGAAACTTCGGTAATGAGCATGTATTTACCTTCTGGAACAAATGCTGCAAGACTAGATTTTAAGTTCAATTATATGGCAGAAATTCAAGATTATCTAACAAAATTAAAGCAAGAAATTCCAAATTTAGTTATTTGTGGAGACTATAATATTTGTCATGAAGCGATAGATATTCATAATCCTAAAATGAAAGGTATTTCAGGCTTTTTACCTGAAGAAAGAGAATGGATTGGGAGCTTTATAAATAATGGATTTATAGATAGTTTCCGTCATCTAAACGAAGAGCCTCATCATTATAGCTGGTGGAGTTATAGAGCAAACTCTAGAGCTAATAATAAAGGCTGGAGAATAGATTACAATATGGTTTCGGAAACTTTAAAAGACAATATATCTAGAGCATTTATCCTACCAGAAGCAATACACTCTGATCACTGTCCGATTGGAGTAGAACTACAATTTTAATAGATGAAAAAAACCTATTTTTTAGTTCTTTTTACACTGTCAACACTTGCTTTTTCACAAGTAAAAAAAGACAGCATCGCTGTTGTTAAAGATTCTGTAAAACAAGCGCAACAAGAGATTTTGTATACAAGCAAAGAGATTGCACTTATTGACAGTTTGGTTTTAGAGAATCAACTTCAATCTGTTTTTATGGATGAAATCAGAAAGTACTATCTCTCCAATACAGATACTACAGATACTACAGATGTTTCAGAAGTAATTCTAGATGCTACCTTATTAAGAGAAAGACTCGCTAAAATTAATGAAACAACACCCTTTCACCTTGCCTACAATCCAGCGTTAGAAAAAATAATTAAATCGTATTTAAAAAACAGAAGAAAATATTATCCAAACTTTATGGCAAGAGCGGCGTATTATTTTCCAATGATTGAAAAGTACCTAGACCAATATGACATTCCTTTAGAGATGAAATATCTTGCCTTGGTAGAATCTGCACTAAAACCAAAAGCAAAATCTAGAGTTGGTGCGACCGGACTTTGGCAATTTATGTATCCAACAGGGAAACAATACAACTTAAACGTCAGCTCTTACGTAGATGAAAGACAAGATCCTTTGAAAGCAACTATTGCTGCATGCCATTATTTAAATGATTTATATAAAATATTTGGAGATTGGGATTTAGCCCTCGCAGCATACAACTCTGGTCCAGGAAATGTAAGCAAGGCAATTAGACGCTCTGGAGGATATAAAAACTATTGGAATATTAGGCCCTATTTACCTCGAGAAACAGCAGGTTATGTCCCAGCTTTTTATGCAACAATGTATCTTTTTACATATGCACAAGAACACCAATTGATTGGAAGTGCTCCAGCTATTCATTATTTTGAAACAGATACAATTCACATAAAGAAAACGGTAAGTTTTGATCAAATTTCAGAACAAACTGGTATTGAAACAGCAATGTTGCAATTCTTAAATCCGGAATATAAATTAGATATTATACCCTATATTAAGGGAAAAGAGTACACTCTAAGAATTCCTAAAAAGCAAGCTGATAATTTTTTAAAAAACGAGACAAGGCTATATGCTTTAGCTGATGCTGATGCAGCGAAAAGAGAAAAGCCATTACCGCAATATTTTGAGATGGATAAAAGAATCCGTTACAAGATTAAAAATGGTGATTATTTAGGAAAAATAGCTTATAAATACGGCGTAAGAGTCAGTGATATTAAACGTTGGAATGGACTTAAAAATAATAATTTAAAAATTGGACAACGCTTAAGTATTTACCCCAAAAGATTGCGTGTTCCAAAAACATCAAAAAAATTAGTATCAAAAAATAGAACCAAAGAAACTCCAATAATTTATATAGTTAAAAAAGGAGATTCTCTTTGGAGCATCGCTAAAAGGTTTAAAAAAGTTTCTGTTAATCAAATTAAAGAATGGAACAATATTTGGAGTGGTAATAGTATTCAGCCAGGAAAAAAACTCAAAATATTTAAAAGCTAGTCAAAATGAAAAAATTAATCACAGCATTACTCTTCACCTCCTTCTTTGTTTCTTGCATAGATAATACGGTTGTTTTACCAAGATCTGTTGGTGTTTTTAATAAAGTTACCGTAGTGGCATCTGGTTCTTTGTGGGCTGGTGATGTTGGAGACGAAATAAGAAGTTCGTTTGGTGAACTAATGGTGGGCTTACCTCAACCAGAAAGGACATTATCTGTTGGTCACGTGGCTCCAAATGGTTTTACTTCGATGATGCGAAGTAATAGAAATATTCTTGTTGTTGAATTGAGTGATAAAGAAAGCTATACTAAAACATATAACAAATATTCAAGTCCACAAACAATAATGTATGTTTCTGCAAAAGATAAAGAAGGACTTTTACAGATTCTGAAAAAGAATATGAAAGAGATTATACAGACTTACAAAGATTCAGACATTAGGGTGTTGCAACATATTTTTGCCAATAAAAGAGTAAATGATTCTATGTATAAAACTCTTAAAAATTTAAATATCTCATTAACAATTCCCAAAGAATTTAAAACAGTAGATGATACTGGAGAATTTCTTTGGTTACGCCAACATTTAAAAAGTGGGATTGCTAGAGGAACTGGAAATAACAATATTATAGTCTATTCTTTACCATTAAACAATCAAACAAAACAAGCTGATAATATTATTTCCATGAGAGATATGATTGGTAAAAAGCACATTCCGGGAGCTAGAGAAGGAATGTATATGATTACAGAAGCAGCATACACTCCTTTTACCGTTAAAACTGAAATTTTAGGATGTGAAGCTTTTGAAACTAGAGGTAAATGGGAAGTAAAAAATGATTTTATGGCAGGACCTTTTGTCAACTACGCCATCATTGATCAAAAAAATGATAGACTCTTAGTTGTTGAAGGGTTCACCTATGCACCTTCTGTAAATAAAAGAGAATTTCTTTTTGAATTGGAAGCTATTGCAAAATCATTAAGAATTAATTAAACCTAACGATAAAAAAACCTCAATAAGTTTTTTTACCTCACGAACCTGTAATTCAAAAGAGTTATTTTTTATTATATTTGGTTATAAATAAATCTTATCCAAGATGGAGGTCAATTTTTTAACTTTAGCAATTGCTGCTTTTATACCTCTATTGGTTGGTTTTATATGGTACGGCCCTTTTCTTTTTCAAAAAACTTTGATGAAATTATTGGGACATTCTGAAGACCCCTTGAAGAAAACCAATCTGATTTTAATTTTCACTCTATCCTATCTTTTTAGTTTCTCTTTAGCCTTTTTCTTGCAATTTATAGTGATACATCAAACAGGTGTTTATTCTTAATTACTAGAGTCTGGCGCCAATGAACTAACAGGTGACAGACTAACATATTTTGACGATTTTATGGCTAAATATGGGTCTAATTACAGGTCATTTAAGCATGGGGTTCTTCATGGAGTTTTAGTAGCCTTATTTTTAATACTACCTATTTTAGCAACTCAAGCAATGTTGGAAAAAAAATCAATTAAATATCTTGCAATTAATGCTGGGTATTGGATTATTTCAATTGCCTTAATGGGAGGTGTTGTTTGTAAGTGGGGGTTTTAGAAAACTTCCAAAAATAGTAGAAAGGATTTTACAGATTGCAACCCTTTTTTAATATCCAATTTTTGTTCTCACTCTTTTTAAAACATCTGACGCAACCTTTCTCGCTTTCAGTGCTCCAATCTCTAAAGCTTGATCTATTTCGTTTTTATTTTCCATAAAATAAGAATAGCGTTCTCTAATAATCGCATACTTATCTATAATAAGTTCATATAACTCTTGTTTTGCATGCCCATAACCATAATTACCACCTTCATATTTTACTCTCATTTCAGCTATTTCACCGGGAGTGGCTATTAATTTATAGATCGAAAAAATAGTATCAGTATCTGGATTTTTAGAATCTTCAAGAGATTTACTATCTGTTTTTATAGACATCACTTGTTTTCTTAGTTTTTTATCAGGTAAAAAGATATTTATAATATTATCTCTAGATTTACTCATTTTCTCACCGTCTGTTCCAGGAACTAATTTTGTTTCTTCTTGAATTTTTGCTGTAGGCGGGACTAAAGTTTCCCCCACAATATTATTAAATCGGTTGGCTACATCTCTAGACATTTCTAGATGTTGTAATTGATCTTTTCCTACAGGTACAATTTCTGCATCATATAGTAAAATATCTGCAGCCATTAACATAGGGTAAGTGAAGAGGCCAGAATTTACATCCGCTAGTCGATCAGCTTTATCTTTAAAACTGTGTGCTAGCGTTAATCTTTGATAAGGAAAGAAACAACTTAGATACCATGTTAGTTCAGTTACTTCTGGAACATCACTTTGTCTATAGAATACTGTTTTATTTATATTTAATCCACAAGCTAGCCAAGTTGCAGCAGTACTGTAAGTATTTTCTCTCAACTCATTACCATCTTTAATTTGAGTGAGAGAGTGCATATCAGCAATAAATAAGAAAGCTTCATTTTTTGGGTCATTAGACATTTCTATAGCAGGTAAAATAGCCCCTAAGAGGTTTCCTAAATGAGGTGTTCCTGTGCTCTGTACACCTGTTAATATTCTAGACATTGTTCTAAATTTGTTAGAACAAAAATACAGTTTTCAATATAAACTCAATCAAACAAAAGAATATTACTACATTCGTTATTATGAATTTATTAAAAATACCTTTTTTATTAATTTGGAGGCTTTGGTTTTACATTTTAATAATTTGTACGATTTTATTAATGGCTCCTTTTTTATTTGTTTTAACAATAAAAGAGAGTTACTATCCAACTTTTTGGAAATTGATACGTGGATGGGCTCATGTCTTGGTATATGGAATGGGTTTTAGAATTGATAAACAAATAGATGAGGCTCTTGATAGAGAGAAGAGTTATATGTTTTGCCCAAATCATGCTTCGTTGATGGATCCTTTTGTATTGATAGTTTTAAGTAAAAATCCGATTGTATTTGTTGGGAAAAAGGAATTAGTAAAAATTCCTATTTTTGGATTCTTCTATAGGCGTTCTGTAATTATGGTAGATAGAAGTAGTCCAGAAAGTAGAAAAAGAGTTTTTGCAATGGCAAAAAAGAGACTTCAAGGTGGAACTAGTGTTGGAATTTTCCCTGAAGGCCTAGTTCCAACGGAAGATATTATTCTAGCACCATTTAAAAACGGGGCATTTAGTCTGGCAATACAACATCAAATTCCAATAGTTCCACAGAGCTATTATGATTGTAAAAGATTATTTTCTTGGGATTTTTTAAAAGGAGGAATAGGAACTTTTAGAATTCGTCAGCACCAATTCATAGAAACAAAAGGATTACAACTTGAAGATACTGAAAAACTAAAAGAAAAAACATTTCAAGTTCTATACAATGAGTTATCATCTGATTCGTTGTACATGAAAGACACTAAAAGAACTAAATGAAAGAAGAAATAAACCCCCAATATTCTAAAAGTGAAGAAAAATTAAATGTACTAACGCATGCTTTTGGACTCCTATTAAGCATCATTGGGTTGCTTTTTTTAGTTGTAAAATCATTTCATTACGATGGATTTTGGAAACCAATGAGTATTGTCATTTATGGAGTAAGTTTAATTGTGTTATACGCTGCATCAACTTTTTACCATGCTTCTAAAGACCTTAAGTTAAGGAGGAAGTTAAATATTTTTGATCATACTGCCATTTATGTTTTAATTGCGGGAACTTATACACCATATACACTTATTGTATTGGAAGGAACATTAGGCTGGTTTATTTTTGGGTTTACTTGGGTTTTTGCATTTATAGGAATTGTTTTGAAACTTTTTTATACTGGACGGTTTGACAAACTTTCTACAATGATGTATGTCTTAATGGGATGGCAGATTGTATTAGTTATAAAACCACTTATGAATAACCTTTCCTCTGAAGGACTTCAACTACTATTTGCAGGGGGTATTTCTTATACCTTAGGGGCTATAATTTATAGCACAAAAAAAATCCATTATAACCATGCGATCTTTCATGTATTTGTCTTGTTTGGAAGTTTATTTCATTTTTTCAGTATTTATTATTTTGTCTAAATGATCAAATAAAAGAGTTTTTTTTGTTTTTATTAGAATTTTTTATAGAATAATCTTATTTATTAATAAATAAAAGTTATATTTGTAGAGTCCTAGAGTGATATATTGTGTTAAAGCAATGTTAACTTTAGGTAAATAAATCTTATTTTAGGGGGTAGATTTATTAAATTTCCTCGAACTGCAAAGTTCGAGGTTTTTTTATACCCAATTTTTAAATGGATTTTTACTTAAACTTGAATTATAGTATTTCTCTACTCCAGTAACCTCAATTCCAAGATAATCAGGCTTTAAAAAAATTTCATTTTTATTTTCTAGTTCTATTTCTGCAATTAGTAGCCCTTCATTGTTTCCTAAAAATTCATCAACCTCAAAAACATGTTTCCCTAATTTATGATAATACCTATTTTTTTCTATGACACCTTTTTCACAAAGACCTATTAATTCTTTAGCATCTTCTAATAGAATTTTTTTTTCCCATTCAAACCTTGTCGTACCACTTTTATCTGAAATACCTTTAATAGTCAAGAAAGCATCCTTATCAATAATTCGAACTCTAACAACTCTTTTTTTATTAGAGTTCAAATATCCTTGTTTAATATATTTCTTGTCGTAACAAGCATTTTTGAATTCGTTATTTTTAAGTAAAAACTTTCTTTCAATTTCTTTATTCATTTTTGTGATTGTTTGCACTAATGTAATGGATTTATCGTTATTGTTAGAAGAAATAAATATATTTGATATCAATTCACTTACATGTACAAAACACTTTTGATTTTCTTAATTTTCTCAACTTCTTCTGTAGTTGCTCAGTCAGATTACAGTGATGCTTGGGAGGATTTTTATTCCTACAATAATGTGAAAGATTTTGTTAAAGTAGAAAACATGTTATATGCATTATCTGACAATGCAATTTTTACCTATGATTTCATCACTCAAGAGACCGAAAAACTATCTTCTGTACAAGGATTGTCTGGCGAAACTACCTCAGCAATTCATTATAGTGTTGAAACCGATAGATTAGTCATTGGTTATGAAAATGGGTTATTAGAAGTTGTAGATTCTGATGGTAGCATAACAATTTCTGCAGACATCGTAAGCTTTAATCAAACTGGTGAGAAAAGCATCAATGATATTTTTGAATATCAAGAAAAACTTTATGTATCAACATCATTCGCTATTGTTGAATATGACATTACTGAATTAGAATTTGGAGATACCTTTTTTATAGGTAATAATTCTACTGATGTAAGTATTAATGAAATAGCTGTTTTCAACGATCGAATTTATGCAGCTACAGAAAACGGTATTTTTTATGCAGACTCAAATAATCCTAATTTAATTGATTTTAATAATTGGAATACAATAACATTAGCAAATAATAATTTTAAAAACATTACAGTTTTTAATAATAAACTTTACACGATATTAAATTCTCAATTGTATGAAGTAAATGAAATGAATGAACTAGAGTTTATTACAGATTTTTCTTCAACTGTTACAGGCTTAAAAGAATCTTCAACAAATCTTTCAGTAGCCTTTGATAGTTCTGTAATTGTGTATGATACTCAATTAATTCAAACTTTTCAAAATAGTGCCGACAGTGATTTTGATTATACATTAAACACTGCATTTGTAGAAAACAATCAGCTCTTTTTAGCGACAAACCAATTTGGTGTTTTATCGTCAACTTCATTAGAAGTTATTGCTTTTTCAGAAATTCATCCTGAAGGGCCGGTATCAAATGATGTTTTTTCTGTAACAGCTAATAACAACCATTTGTGGGCAGTGTATGGTGGATATACAACAACAATGGCTCCTATTCAACCAAACTTAGGGTACAGCCATTATGATGGTGAAAACTGGTATACAGAGGAGAATATAGCGGAAAATTCTTTTCCAGGACTTGTTGATGTTTCACTAGATCCAACAGATGAAAATAAGGCATATATCAGTAGTTTCGGTTTTACTAATCGAATTAACACCTATAAAACTGGAGGATTATTTGTTGTTCAAAACAATGAAGTTACTAATTTTTATAATAATTTAAACAGCCCGTTAGAGGATATTTTACCGACAAACCCTAGCAATGTCACCATAAGAATTTCTGGATCTACATTTGACGCTCAAGGAAATTTATGGCTAGCTAATCTTGGTAGAAATAATGAGTTAAAAAAATTTTCAAATGGTTCTTGGTCAGAATTTAATATCAGTGCAGGAAAACCAAATGCCTCATTTGGACTATCAGAAATAGTAACTGATAGATATAACACTGTTTGGATAGGTACACGGGGAGATGGAGTTATAGCATTTAATGAAAATGGAAATAGAGTTAGAGGATTAACAGCTACACCAACCCAAGGTAGTTTGCCAAATTTAAGAGTGTTAAGTCTAGCGTCAGATGCTGACAATAGAATTTGGATTGGGACCATTTCTGGTTTGGTAGTTTTTAATAATGCATCAGGTATTTTTGATGCTGATGTATTAGATGCGCAACCTATTATTATTTTAGATGATGGAACACCAAGAAAATTATTAGGTGATGAAGTTGTAAATACCATAGCTGTTGATGGGGCCAATAATAAATGGTTTGGAACTGCTAATGGAGGGGTTACCTATACAAATCCAAATGGTCAAACTACGATTGCTAATTTTAGTTCACAAAATTCTCCTTTACCATCAGATAGAATTGTAAAAATTGCAGTTGACAAAGAAACAGGGAAAGTTTTTTTTGCTACTGATAAAGGAATTGTTGCCTACAAAAGTAGTGTGGCTCCATTTGGAGATTCTTTAGGAGAAGTATATGCATATCCAAATCCAGTTAGAAAATTTCACAATACAGTAACCATAGATGGAAGAAATGGCACTAATTTACCAAAAGGGACCAATGTAAAAATTTTGGATGTTGCTGGTAATTTAGTCTATGAGACCAATGTAGTAGAAGGAGAACAATTACAAGGAGGAAAAGTAATATGGGATAAAACTAATTTGGCAGGAAACTATGTAGCTTCCGGAATCTATATTGTTCTTCTAGCAAATGAAGATGCAACAGAAACATCTACTGCAAAAATAGCAATCATTAATTAATGGCAATTATATCTACGAAAGCGATTGTTATTAGTGCTATTAAATACAGTGATTCCAGTTTAATTGTAAGGCTATATACTAAAGAAGTAGGATTGGTTTCTTACTTATTAAAAGGAATATTAAAGTCAAAAAAAGGAAAGCTAAGAACTGCTTACTTTCAGCCTTTAACACAGCTTTCAATTATATCCAGTCATCAAGAAAAAAGAAACTTGCAATTACTAAAAGAAGCACAAGTAATTCATGTGTATGAATCTATTCATACTTCTATTGTAAAACAATCCATCGTATTGTTTTTATCAGAAATATTAACCAGTGCAATTCAAGAAGAAGAGAATAATACCTTGTTATATGAGTATCTAGAAAGTTCTCTTATTTGGTTTGATTCTCATGAACAAATATCCAATTTTCACTTATTATTTTTATTAAACTTAACTAAATTTTTAGGGTTTTACCCAGATGTTTCTCAATCTAATAAAAATGGCTTTCATTTAAGAGAAGGGTTTTTTACTGATGACCTTCAAAACAAAGAAGTTATTAAAGGAACTGAAATAAATCAGTTTAAAAAGCTGTTAGGCATAAATTTTGATAGAATTGAACATATGAACTTTTCAAAAACCGAAAGACAAAGGCTGTTACAGATATTAATTCGATATTTTGAATTACATTTGGGCGGATTTAGAATCCCTAAATCTTTAGCAGTTTTAGAAACAGTATTTAGTAAATGAGAACTATAGGATATTTAATACTTTTTTTGATATCATTTTCGTCTTTTGCCCAAGATGTAAAAGTTGTGGATAAAGAAACTGGAAAGCCCATTAATAATGTTACTGTTTTTACCGAAAAGGTCTATTTTAATTCTTCGACCAATTCCAAAGGGATTGTAGACATATCCCTTGTAAAAAATGAAGATGTTTTGTTTTTCTCTCACATTTCTTATGCTTTAAAAAGCTTTCAAAAAGCAACAATAAAAAATAACAAATTTACGGTATACTTAACCAAACAATCTGAACAATTAGATGAGGTAGTTTTGTCAGTGTTTAAAGGTGATGCAAAGACAAATAGAGTTGCCGAAAGAGTTGCTGTTATAACAGCCAAAGAAATTGAAAAATTATCTCCACAAACATCTGCCGATTTATTAGCTGCTATTCCTGGTATTAAGGTTCAAAAATCTCAAATGGGAGGTGGAAGTCCAGTTATTAGAGGAATGGAATCAAATAGAGTTTTGCTAGTGATAGACGGAGTTAGAATGAACAATGCTATTTATAGAAAAGGACATTTACAAAATGCCATAACCGTTGCTCCAAATCAATTAGATAAGACAGAAATTGTTTTTGGTCCATCATCCGTAATATACGGATCAGATGCTTTAGGTGGAGTTATTCATTATTATACTAAAACACCAAAACTATCAGAAAATACTAAAGTCACAACTAGCTTTTTCAATCGATTTTCTTCTATTAATAATGAAATCACAAACAACGCTTCAGTAGAAATAGGTACTAAAAAATGGGCGTCATTTACTAGTGTTTCTTACAGTGATTTTGGAGATTTAAAAATGGGGAAAAATCGTTCTCATGGATTCAATGATTGGGGAAAAGTCTTTGAATTTTCAGAAAACTCAACTAATTTTTATGCTGCAACAGCAACCGTAAATTCAGATGAAAGTATACAACGAAACACAGGCTATAACCAAACAGATCTATTACAGAAGTTTTTCATTCCTTTATCAAGCAAAACAGATTTAAAACTCAATTTTCAATACTCTACTTCTTCAGATATTCCAAGATTTGATAGATTAGATGAGAAATCTGGAGAGACTTTAAAGTTTGCAGAATGGTATTACGGCCCTCAAAAAAGATTATTAATTTCCCCTCAATTAAACATCAACCCAAAAAAATATTGGCTAGACAAAGGAACATTTACATTAGCATACCAAAATATCAAAGAGTCTAGAATTCAAAGAAGATTAGCAAGTTTAGAAAGATCATACAGAGAAGAGATCGTGGATATTTTTAGTATTAATGGAGATTTTATGGTTCCAGTAGCTAAAAATGAAAATAGAACTTTTACCTATGGTTTTGAATTTTTATACAATGATGTTTCTTCAGATGCTTTTGGAAGAACTTTAGATATTTCAGGAAATGAGATTATTGGATTTTCAGATAATTTTACAGTTCAATCTCGTTATCCGGACGGTGGTAGTAGTTATGTAAGTTCAGCGGCATATCTAGGATATAGGCAAGATTTAAACTCTAAATCAACCTTAAATACAGGGGTGCGCTTTACTCGAACAAATTTGAAAGCCTCTTGGATAGATCAAACCATAATTCTATTACCTGAAACAAATATCAAATTAGATAACTCTGCTTTTACTGCAACTGTGGGATATGTTTACAAACCTACCAAAAATTTACAGTTAAATACCGTCATATCGTCGGGATTTAGATCTCCTAATATTGATGATGTAGGGAGAATTAGAGAGAAATCTGGAAATATTACTGTGCCAAACATATATTTAAAACCCGAGTTTGTATATAGTGCAGAAATAGGAATACAAAAATATTTTAATGACAGAAAGTTTAGAATTGGTTTTAATACTTATTATACCTTGTTAGAGCATTATATTATAAGGGATGATTTTTCTATGTATGGAGCTGCATCAAATGCAGGTCAGTTATTATATGATGATGAACTAGGTAATATAGTTGCTAATCAAAATAGAGGAAATGCTTTCATACATGGTTATACAGCAAGTTATCAAGGTAAATTATCTGAGTATTTTACCACAAATGGTTTTGTAACCTATACCAAAGGAAGAACGTATGATTCTGACGAACCGTTATCTTCAATCCCACCTTTGTTTGGTCAGTTTAATATAAATTATACCAATAAAAAACTCCAGATTGGAACAAGCCTTCGATTTAATAGTAAAAAAGAAATCTCTGATTTTAATTTCACTGAAGGAATAGACAACCATGATTTAACACCTATTGTTAATGAAAACGCAGTAGAAGACGTGAATAAATATTTTGGATCACCAAGCTGGGTAACATTTGGCTTTAATAGTAGTTTTGCATTTAATGAGAATTGGAAATTACAAGGAGTGATTAGTAATTTATTTGACCAACATTTTAGAGAATTTGCTTCTGGAATATCTGCTCCTGGAAGAAATTTTTCTTTTTCTTTAATTACCGTTTTTTAGTCTTTCTATTTCCTTCATCATCAAAGTTTTTACTCAACTCTTTTTCTGTACTAATTACGGCAATAAGTAATGTAAAAATCATAAAAGCCATCGAAAACCAAGAATTCATTAAAGCTTCATTAATAAAGGTCAATGCTAATGCTGCTATAAAACCAACTCCTGCATATTTAAGTAATGTAATACCAAATAAACTATTTGCAAAACTCCAAATATCATTGTTTTGCATAGTTCTATGAGTTCTATATCCATAAATGCTATTTATTTTTTTTGGAG
>Ga0209712_10000543_pt1 | contig 33457 bp, 33 predicted proteins | sample ArcOceMetagenome_FD_187443 | JGI IMG/M metagenome (GOLD analysis project Ga0209712, IMG submission 187443) | Marine eukaryotic phytoplankton communities from Arctic Ocean - Arctic Ocean - Greenland ARC118M Metagenome (SPAdes) (version 2) | ecosystem: Environmental > Aquatic > Marine > Oceanic...
GCCAATTTGCATGGAATATGATGGGTCAACTTTTCCTTGGTCAGCCAGGTATGCTCCCCAGTGTGCTGCTGACTTCTTGGCCCCAAGGAAGTGATCTACTTTGGTGAAAACATCAGTATGTGCATCAAGATGTAGAAAGCAGATAGGTTCTCCATCTGATATTTTCCCACAACCCAATGCCTGCACAATGCCGCCAGTAATAGAATGATCTCCGCCCACCGAAACAGGCCGTGCGCCAGTGGTGTCGATGTCAGTATAAAATTTAGTGATTTGTTCGATGCAGTCCTCGTTATCGTTGGCTCGCGGAAAAGGCACATCGCCGACATCCACGATACGCGCTACGGCCCATGGATCCAGATTGAATTCACCATGCATGCGTCTGGCTACTGCAGAGACATTGCGTAGTGCGCGTGGCCCTAAATGCTGATCGCGCTCGGTAGTGCCGTTGCCCGTCGAATGTGGAACGCCAACTAAAGCAATATCTTTACCAATCGCGGTCTCATTAGGGCAACGAAACATGGTTGGAATACCCCACCAATACAGATTTTCCATCATGGAGTTGAGGTGTTTGTCAGTCATTTGGCCCGCCTATTTTTCAACTAGTCCAATGCATCTGAAGCACTGAAGTAATTTAGAAACATTCGGTTTAATTTGACTACAATATCCAAGGTGTCAATCCTGCTGTGAAATTGTTGGTCTGGTCAGGTTCAACTAGGTTGAAGCGAGTAGGGCGACTTTGTAACCTAGTCTAATGACAAAACACTCTCCTCTCGGCCATTCTGGTCTGCTAAAAGCAAAACAGGGGCTGGGGTTAGGTTGAGGTGTGGCCCAAGACATCTCTATTCACGTATCAATTTCAAGCTGACCCGTGCCGCTGCTCTTGCCGAGTGGCAGTAGTTACTGAGCGCATAGGTTTAGGCGGTGCCAGCAATCCGATGCTTGTTCTCATTGGCCTTGCGGCGCTGTTTTTCTAGTCCATTCACGCCACACCACATAGATGCCAGTTGCAAAAATCATGGCTGAACCAAACCAAGTCCATTCATCTGGAAGTTGGCCAAAGACCAACCAGCCGTAGATAGTTCCCCAAATCAATAGCGTATAATGGATAGGTGCAAGAACCACGGCCTGCGTTAATTCGAGGGCTTTAATAACCATGATTTCTGCGAAAGCTGCCAGTGTGGCCAATGCCGCAATCAATAAGATTTCGACACCCCAAACTGGAGTGCGCCATACAAATGGAAGCGGCGCAGATAAAAGAAAGCTCGCCGTAAGTCCTGTATACGCAACCGTTGTAATCGTGCGGTCAGAACTGCTTAGTATTCGGGACAATATTTGGCGACATGCATAAGCAAGCGCTGCGATTACAACCAAAAACACAGCTGGTTGAAATGAACTAAAACCGGGCCTGATAATAATCAAACACGCAACAAAGCCTATGGCGATCGCTGTCCATCTTCTAACTCCTACGTATTCTCCCAGAACTAGTGCCCCGAGTATTGTAACAAAAAAAGGAGCTACAAAACTTACTGCAACGGCATCAGCAATCGGCACCATTGATATTGCGAATATAAATATCAATGCTGAAGTTCCTGCTAAACAGCCTCGAAAAACTTGCAGCCATACATGTTCTGTTTGAAGTATGGTGACACCTTTAAATATTAACACAATTAAAATTCCGAAAAGCAAGCCTAACTGCCTCGACCAGGCCACTTGGACTGGGTGAAAGCTTTCGGTAAGAACTTTAGCGATCGTGTCCACTGCAGCAAACAGAAACATGCCACTGGCAAAATACAAGATACCCATAAAGTTTTGACTTAAGAATTGTCCAAAATTGGAAGTGAATTTTGGCATTAGTCATATTCCCAATAAGGGGTTTGAAGTGAGTAAATTCCAGTGTCTGTGAAGGGCGCCAATGAACCTTAGTTGAATGCGATAAGTCTAAGCTGTGTACAGCAGTTTAAATAGCAGTGACGCCAGCATGTTTATAAAAAGAGAACAAAGCAAGTGGCAATGTCAGACGGTTCGATTTAAGGGGGCATCACCACTTCTGGCACGCCCCTTCCTTCTTCTGCCGGACGTCAGACAGTTATGCCTGCAATCCGATGCCTGTTCTCTTTTGTCTGACAGCACTTATTGGCAAGGAGCCGGCTGGATTTTGGTATTTTAAAACCTCAGCTGTACTTTCATCGCTTGGCTCCGGTCTGTAGCGGTTTCAAAGGCCTCAGTCAGCGCATCCATGCCAAAGCTGTGGGTGATCAACGGGTCCACCACAATAGCCCCCTCTTGCATCAACGCCACCGCGACCCCGAATTCAGCGTGAAAGCGAAACGAGCCGCGCAAGGTGATTTCCTTGGCGGTGATGGCCTGCATCGGTACGTTCATATCGCCGCCTAGGCCAAGCTGAACCAAGGTTCCACTGGGACGCAGGCATGCAACCCCCGCCGCCAAAGCCGACGCTGCGCCGGAGCATTCCAAATGAATGTCGATCTGCCCCTTTTCGGCCTGATAGGGCTGTAAAGCACTGGGTGCAGTCAATGTGTTGAGCGCTAGATCCGCACCGCAGGTGAGCGCCATTTCGAGTGTATAATCTGATAGATCGGTTGCAACGATCCGCGCCGCGCCCGCATGGCGGGCGGCCAGCACGCTGAGGCATCCAATGGGGCCACAGCCGGTGATTAACACGGTTTTGCCCCGCAGATCACCAGCCTGCGCTATGGCATGCAGGCAAACCGCCAAAGGCTCCGCCATGGCCGCTTGCGACGCCGTGAGCCCCTCCGCGCGCACGCATTGCGTTGCCCCTGCGATCAATTGCTGCTGAAACGCACCTTGGATATGGGGAAAGGGCATCGCACTGCCATAAAATTGCATGTTTAGACAGTGATTTTTCTGATCCTGGACGCAATAGGAGCAGCTATGGCACGCCCGAGACGGGGAGATGGCCACTAATTGACCAATCTCTAAATTATCGATACCTGCGCCCAATGCAGCCACAAGTCCTGAAACCTCGTGTCCCAAAATCATCGGCTCACGCAGTTGAATGGGACCGAATCCACCATGTTGATAGTAGTGCAAATCTGAACCGCAAATGCCCCCCGCTTGCACATTAATCAGCACCTCACCGGGGCCGGGTTTTACGATGTCTCGGCTCTCCAAGCGCAGGTCGCGTGCGGCATGAATTACAATTGATTGGTTTGCGCGCAACATTAGTGTTTCTCCAACTTATTATTCAACGTATAGTACAGAGAGTAAGAAGAAAGTACCAAAGGAATTTGCAATGACGCTTCAAATGTTCAACTTGACCGGGAAACGTGCACTGATCACAGGCTCCAGCCAAGGGATTGGCTTCGCTCTTGCGCGCGGTCTCGCCGGTGCGGGTGCTGAAATTGTTCTGAATGGGCGAGACCCGTCCAAGTTAGATGCTGCGGCTGAGATTTTGAAAGGTGACGGTGCCACTATTCATCAATTGCTTTTTGATGTGACAGACCACGAAGCTGTGCGTGCGGCGATTGATGATTTTGAGGCCAAAGTTGGACCAATTGATATCTTGATCAACAACGCTGGAATGCAACACCGCACTGAGCTTCACAATTTCCCTGCGGATGCATTCGAGCGTTTGCTGCAAACTAATGTGGCGTCTGTTTTTCACGTCGGTCAAGCGGTTGCGCGGCATATGATTGAACGCAAAGAGGGCAAAATAATCAATATTGCGTCAGTGCAAACCGCTTTGGCACGTCCGGGCATTGCCCCTTATACCGCCACCAAAGGTGCAGTGGGCAACCTGACCAAAGGCATGGCAACGGATTGGGCGCAATTTGGGATCAACTGTAATGCCATCGCACCGGGATATTTCGATACACCGTTGAACGCGGCGTTGGTGGCTGATGACGAATTCAGCACATGGCTTGCCAAGCGTACGCCCGCTGGACGTTGGGGCGAAGTGGAAGAGTTGGTGGGCGCGGCTGTGTTTTTGGCCTCGGCGGCATCAACCTTTGTGAATGGCCACACGCTTTATGTCGATGGTGGGATCACCGCTTCACTGTGATCGCCTGAGGCCGCTGCCCGACATAATCTGTGAAAAAGTCTCTTGCAAAAATTTTGGAAATTGATTTAGCTTTATGTACCTAACTGGGCAGCGGGGTGTCTTCCGGACCCGCCCAACGTACTATGTGACGTGTGAAATCCCCGCAAAATTTGGTGCGTAAAGCATCTTTTTTTGAATAGACGGTTCGTGCTTTGCACGGCTGTCAAAACAACGGGAGCATTTCGATGAAAACTGCAGGAGTGGTGGGTCTTGGCGATATGGGCAGTGGCCTAGCTAAAAATTTGATTAAAAATGGCTTTTCTGTCAAAGGGGCTGACTTGTTACCCAACAGATGCGCGGCCTTTGAGGGTCTCAGCGGGCAAATTTGTAGCTCCCCAGCCGAGGTGGGCTGCGAGGCACAGGCCGTGTTTGTTATGGTGATGAAAGGTACTGAGGTTGAGGATGTCATCTTTGGTGCCGAAGGTCTTTTGACAACAATGGCCAAGGGCAGTGCCATCATTTTATCTGCCACCATAAAGCCAAGTGAGGCGCGTAAACTTGGCCAGGACATGGCAGGTTCCGGGATCCATTTGATTGACACGCCGGTGTCTGGTGGGTTTCCTGGTGCTCAGGCGGGGACGTTGACGTTGATGGCGGCCGCGCCGGATGCAACTCTCGATGCGTTTTTACCTTTTTTAGAAGCGGTTTCAGCCAATATTCACCGAGTGGGGACACAGCCCGGTGATGGCCAAACGGTCAAAGCCTGTTTGCAATCTCTTATCGGAGCACAATTTTCAGCAACTTTTGAGGCGGCGGCTTTGGCGGCCAAGGCGGGGGTTCCTGGTCAGGTTTTGCTTGATGTTTTTTCCACATCTTCTGCGGGCTGTGGCGTGGTGAACAATGCGCTTGAAAAGATCATTGATCGTCAGTTTGAAGGTACGGGAAGCCATATCAACACCATGCATAAGGATTTGACCATCGCAATGGGGTTGGGGGAAGAGCTTGGCGTGCCGCTTCACACCGCTGGCTCTGCCATGCAGATCTTTCATGCTGGCCGCAGCAAATATCCCAATGGTGACAATTGGGTGTGTACGCGGGTGATCGAGCAGATTGTCGGCGCGGAGCTGCACCGGGATGGCTCCAAATGAAACTTGGAGTTATTTGCGACGGCATAAGCCGTGATCTCAACCACGCTGTGGATGTTATGGATGAGTTTGATCTTAATTATGCGGAGTTGCAATTTGTGGGCGACGCAGAAGTTGGTGACCATTCAAGCCAAGAAATTGCTCAGATCGATAGGCTTCTGCGCGACCGGGGAAAACCGGTTTCCTGTCTGTCGCGGCATATATTTTCCGGCATGAGCGCTGCAAACCGGCCTGGCGATGAGCTGCACCGAAAGCATATGGACGCTCTCAGGCGGGTCATTGATATGGCGCATATTGTTGGCGCGCCGCTTGTGCGCATTATGACCCAACGCAAGGAGCAAATACTTTGGGGCAAAAACGGTGCTGAAAAATGGAATGTGGCTCATGGGGTTTGGGACACGATGGCCCCAATGATTGCACCGGCGGTGGAATTGGCAAAATCTGAGGGGGTGGTTCTTGTGGTTGAAACCGGCAATGGCACTTTGGTCAATTCAAATTTTACAGCCCGCCGGCTTATTGATGACTTGGACGCGAAAGACACGTTGAAAGTTCTTTGGGACCCGGGCAACAATTGTTGGTGTCATGAGCTGGCCTATCCAGATGGTTATAACGTGCTGCGCGGGGGCTATCTAGGCCATATTCATATTAAGGACGTTAACGTGGACACGCCGCGCGCTTTGCTGGAAGTGCGCCGAATGGGCGAGGGACAACTGGCAAAGCTATTCGCGCCCATGGCTGACGCGCTCAGGGCCGATGCCTATAATGGGGTCATATCCTTCGAAAGTGTTTATCATCCTGGAAATGGGAACTTTGAAGAGGGGTTCCGGCTCTGCATTGACCGCTTCAAAGCGCTATTTGGGTAAGCTGGTACAAATGGCGATGATAAAACCTATCCTTTGATAATTGCCAAATTTTTAGAGGTTTGCACATTCCGGCACCGCGGAGATAACGGTTCCATCTTTAAGGTGCTGCAACAAGTTGTCGACTGTTAGCGCGCCCATTGCTGCGCGGGTTTCAACGGTTCCGCTGCCGACATGCGGCAGAAGTACTGTGTTGGGCAAATCGCGTAGGGCTTGTGGGACGGTGGGTTCCGCTTCGAAGACATCCAAGCCGGCCCAACCGAGTGTTCCGCTTTGAAGCGCCGCGATCAATGCAGTCTCATCCACGACTGATCCGCGGCTGACATTGATCAGTGTGCCATTCGGTCCCAAGGCCTCCATGACCTCTGCGTTCACCAGCTTATCTGTGCTGGGCCCACCCGGCGTGATGCAAATCAAGACATCACAATCCTTGGCCATCGCGGTCAGATTGTCATAGTAAGTGTAAAAAACGTCCTTCTTGGTCCGCGAGTGATAAACAATCTCAGCGTTCCAAGGGGTCAATTTCTGGGCTATTGCTTGGCCAATCCGGCCCAGGCCCAATATACCGACCGTTTGATTGTCTGCGGAGCGTGTCAGCGGCGCATTGCCATTGGCTTGCCATGCGCCCGAGCGCACATAAGCATCATCACGTAGGACTTCACGATAGCACGCCAGCAGTAACAGCAAAGCGGTTGTGGCCACCTCTTCGTTCAGAACATTTGGCGTGTGGGTGACAACAATTCCGCGACGAACAGCTTCCGCCACATCGATGGCATCATAGCCGACACCATAACCGCTGATTGCCTTTAGATTTATTAAGGAGGCCATAATAGCCGGGTCAATACCGTCGTGGCCGTTGGTGATCACATGGGTGATGCTGCTCGGATCGAAATCATCCAATTGGTGGATTGTGAAGGCGGTTTCAAGACGTTTGCGCATGTCAGCGGTTACGCCCCCGATTTGAAGTAGATTGGTCATCCTGCGTCACTTTCTGCGATTATGGGTCAAATTTTGGAGATTGGAATGGACACCGTTTTTCCGGTCAAATGGCGTGCCAGATGGTCATGAATTCGTTTATGGGTCAGAGTTTCGTCTGCGGCCAAAGCGGCTTCCAGAATATCGTGATGATGTTTGATGTTATCAGACATGAAATCAAACCTGCGATCCGCCTCCATCAATTGCTGCCGAAACTGACTATAAATTAGGCTGTGCATTTGCTTCAAAGTCCTCGATCCGCAGGCGGAAATTAATGTTTGGTGAAACTCTTTTTCTGAGCTGAACCAAATATCTACCAGTTCGGCGGGATCTTCACGGCTGTGAATGCGTTTTTCGATATGGCTCAATTTATGATGCGATGCGGTTAATCGTGCCTCCCAAGCGACACCGCCCTTACGGATGGACAGCACGGCACCTTCGCCCTCCAGAAGGATCCGCATGTGGGTCAGCTCGATCAATTTTGTTGGCGACAGATCTGGAACGCGAAAGCCGCGTTGTTCCTGAAAATTGACCAAGCCGTCCGTGGCCAACCGAAACAAAACTTCTCGCACCGTGCTGGCTGAGCATCCGAACTCTGCGCGCAAAATTTCTGCGCGAAGTTTGGCCCCATGCGAAAATTCATTCGTGGTCAGTCTTCTTTCAAGCTCATGAAAGATGGAGTTATCATACGTCATGAGTCTTCTTATCATGATAAATGGAAATAGTGAATATAATTTCGATAATAAAGTATAATCTCAAAATTAATAAGAAAAGTTTACTTTTTACTTGCTGATCGTGATTCGTAGACCTAACGTCAATATACCAAAATTCGTAAAGGCACGGTGAAGTGCTAGAATTTAACTCTTATCGTCTGGGAGGACATTATGAACTTTTCGAAAACTGCGGCGTCAGCTGCTTTAATCGCGTCAATGGCTGCAACAGCGGCCTTAGCGGGTAGCCACGCCACAACAACATTGCGCATTTCAACGCACTATGCGCCTGAAACCGTTTCGGGGAAACTAGCGGCGCAATACATCGCTGATGTAGAGAGTATGTCCGGTGGTGGAATTAACATTGAAATGTTTTATTCTTCATCTGTTGTGAAGACAGTTGAGACATTTGATGCCGCTGCGACTGGCATTTTGGATTGTGACATGACCGGTGGTGGATACCAAACTGGTAAAAACCCTGCTTTCCAATTCGTTGGAGATATTATGGGCGGTTACGCCACACCGTATCAACAGCTTAGCTGGCTGTATTATGGCGGCGGTCTTGAAGACGCCCAGGCTCTGTACAACAAATACGACATGCAGCTGGTTGGCTGGTGGGTCTATGGGCAAGAAAGCCTCGCCTCATCAAAACCATTGGATGGTGTAGCCTCGTTGAAAAATTTCAAATTCCGCTCGCCCCCGGGTATGGAAACAAAGATTTTTGCTAAGCTGGGTGCGAAGCCAATTGTGATGGACTTCACAGAAATTTTTACGGCTCTTGAAACCGGTATTATCGACGGCGCAGATGCATCTGGTCTGGCTAACAATGTTGGATTGGGCCTCTACGACCTGGTTAAACATGCAAACTTCCCTGGGTTCCACTCCATGCCATCAGATCACCTTGCTTGTAACAAATCTGTTTGGGACGGTATGCCAGAAGCACACCGCACGATCATGACTGTTGCAATGGAAGCATTGGCGCTTCGTACAGCTTTGACCTTTGAAAAAGCGAATGCCGCTGCAGCAGCTAAACTGCGCGCCGATGGCGTTACCCTTTGGCAGTGGTCAGAAAAAGACTTGCAGACTTTCCGCGATGCTGCTCAATCCACTTGGCCTGAGTTTGCGACAACACCAGAAGCAAAAGCGCTTGTGGCAAGTCACATCGATTATCTGACAGAGCTTGGCTTGGTTTCCAACTAAGACCGAAGCAAAAAATGACAGGCCCGACAAATGCTGGGCCTGTCATTATAATTAATTATATATCGGAAGTGTTTTATGCGAGCCTCAATTAATAACGTAATTCAGTGGATACTTCCTTTAGCCTTCATAGCTTGTTGTAGTTGGATCGTTTGGAATGGTGCCACTTACATAATGGCTTTTGGGGGACATACTGATGCCCTCGCAGCACGGTATCGTCAGATAATAGCGCTCGATTACATCATCCTGCTCGCACTTCCCTTAATTGCCTTAGCTGGTATTCTGAGTGTCCGAAGTGCCCCAATGGAGCTTGAAGATCCAGGCCCCTTAGACGGGATCGCGATGTTCATCGGGCGCGTTACGATGCTATTAATCGCTTTAATTGTCATCGTGATGATGTACGAAGTGATCCTACGATATGTGTTCGAGCGCCCTACATTATGGGCTAATGAAATGTCTTTGTGGCTTGCTGGGTTCGTATTTATTCTAGCTGGATTTTATGCGATGCAGCAGCGCAGCCACATTCGCATTTATCTTCTGTATGATATTATGCCGCGCGGCTTACAAAAAGTCTGTGACACGGTCTCGACTTTATTGATCGTCGTATTTGCGTTCTTTCTGGTCTATGGTGGCTTTGGCGAAGCGAAAGCTAAACTGCTCCGCTGGGAGACCTTCGGCACCGCTTTCGACCCTCCTATTCCCGCGACATTGAAACCTTTGGTATTGACCGTAGTCACATTGGTCGCGCTCCAGGCTATCTTGAATTTGATCAAGGACTGGAACTTAGAACCGGAAATCCACACCGCAGCAGACGACATCGACCAAGACGAAATAGAACGCCTTAAAAAATCTTTGGGAGACGTATGATGGATATTGGCACAATCTCACTCGTCTTGCTGCTTGGCTTGTTGATACTGCTGGCCATCGGCATGCCCCTTGGTCTCGCATCAGCCGTTATGGCTGTCGCGGTATTGGTTATGAAATTTGAACCGGCTTTAATCGTTGATCCTATGAGTTTTGGCGATGGGTTGCTGACGCGAAAGTTTGGGACAGGGCCGTTAAATATTTTAGCGCAAAAAATATATGGCCTGCTCACGGACTATGTATTGATTTCAATCCCCTTGTTTATCTTCATGGCGTCTCTGCTTGAGCGGTCTGGAATTGCTAAAGGGATGTATACATCCTTGAATGTGTGGCTCTCGGGCGTGCGTGGGGGGATTGCGATTGTAACCTCTGTCATGGCTGTGATCATGGCGGCCATGTCTGGCATCATCGGCGGGGAAGTTGTTTTACTTGGGTTAATCGCACTGCCGCAGATGTTGCGATTAGGATATAATCAAAACCTCGCAATCGGTACTATCTGTGCATCGGGATCGCTTGGCACGATGATACCGCCTTCCATTGTTTTAATCATTTATGGTCTGATAACCGAAACATCTATCAAAGCGCTGTTCACTGGGGCATTTGTGCCTGGTTTGATGTTGGCGATGATGTTCATCTTGTATATTATCATCCGCACTCAGTTGAACCCTGAGCAAGCTCCGCTTCCAGAGCTTAAACCTGGAGATCCTCAAGGTGCGGAGAAATGGGCGCTGTTTGGTGCATTTCTTTCGATCATTACCGCAGGCTTTTGTTTTGCTTTGCTGCTGCGCGTGGTGTTTTTTACGCTTACGGGACAAAATACGTTTGAAGAGGGTGTCGATGCAATTACTTACGGAACCCCCGATTACATACCTTGGTTTGGGGGGCTTACGGCTTTATCGTTGGCGCTAATCTTTTTCGTCTTTGGTGTAGCAAGAGCACGTATTGGTTGGAATATGGGCAAAGGCTTGGTTGCACCTATTGTTGTTATCGGCGTTGTGCTGGGATCAATTTATGGTGGCATTTCTGGGATCACCGAAGCGGCTGGTATGGGCGTGGTTGCCGTACTCATTATCTCAGTGTTTCGCGGGGAAGCCAGTTTCGATCTGGTATGGGACAGCCTTATGCGGACCCTAAAATCAACCGGCACAATTATCTGGGTTACCATTGGTGCCGCGACGCTTGCTGGCGCTTATACAATTGCCGGTGGTCCACAATATGTTGCGGAACTGATTATTGGTTTTGACATGCCCACAATGGGCATCATTCTCATGATGATGCTTATATTACTTTTTATGGGCGCGTTCATGGATTGGGTTGGCATCGTTTTGCTCATCATCCCAGTATTTCTTCCGATTGTTCAGCGCCTTCCAATTGAGGAAATTGGGTTGATAGGTCAACTCGAACCTCGGCATTTGTCAGTTTGGTTTGGCGTGCTCTTCTGCATGAATATGCAGGTGAGTTTCCTGTCTCCTCCCTTTGGGCCCGCTGCATTTTATCTGAAGTCTGTTGCACCGGCTCACATCTCATTGACTGACATATTTAAAGGCTTTCTGCCCTTTATCTGTGTCCAACTGCTTGCGCTTACGGTTATGTTGATATGGCCTAGCATCGTTACAATTTTGCTTTAGATTCGACGTTTGTAAATCAGGCTGCCTTACTGAGTCTAAGGCCGGTATTTTGAGGAGTTAACATGGACTTTGTACGGTTAGACCGCGCGGATACTGTGGTGACGGCAACGCGGAGTTTGGCGCTCGGTACGCTTGTAGATGGGGTTGCCACAACGGTTTCGATCCCGTCGGGGCATAAGGTGGCTACGGCTCAAATGAGTGTTGGCGATCCTGTGCGCAAATATGCCCAACTTATTGGCTATGCATCCCAAGATATCATGCCCGGGGATCATGTGCACACCCACAACGTTGATTTTCGAAATACGGCCATGGAATATGAATTTTCAACAGATTTGCGCCCGGTGGCTCCGGCTGCAAAGCAAGATACCTTTATGGGGTTTCGCCGTGAAAATGGCAGGGTTGGCACACGCAATTACATTGCGATCGTAACCTCGGTGAATTGCTCGGCTACGGCGGCGCGCTTGATTGCAGATCATTTCACGCCGGAGGTTTTGTCGGAGTACCCCAATGTTGACGGTGTGGTGGCCTTTGTGCATGGCACTGGCTGCGGCATGGCGGATTCTGGCGATGGGTTTGAAGCTCTGCAACGGGTCATGTGGGGTTATGCAAAACATCCTAATCACGCAGGTGTTCTCATGGTGGGACTGGGCTGTGAGATGAACCAAATCGATTGGTTACTGGAGGCTTATGGTCTGAAGCACAGCCCTACATTTCAAACCATGAATATTCAGAAAGTTGCAGGTCTGCGCCGCACGGTGGAGTTGGGTGTTCAGAAAATAACGGCAATGCTGCCCATTGCCGAGCAAGCAACGCGTGAGGAATGCCCGGCCTCTGAGCTGATGGTTGCCTTGCAATGTGGGGGATCGGATGCTTGGTCGGGGGTCACGGCAAATCCAGCATTGGGCTATGCCTGTGATCTATTGACTGCCCAAGGTGCAACCGGAGTTTTGGCTGAAACCCCAGAGATTTATGGTGCTGAGCATTTGCTGACACGTAGGGCGGTGGATCGCAAGGTCGGTGACAAGTTGATTGGCTTGATCAAATGGTGGGAAGACTACACGGCGCGCAACCATGGATCGATGGACAATAATCCGAGCCCGGGCAACAAAATGGGTGGGCTGACGACGATACTGGAAAAATCATTGGGGGCTGCCTCTAAAGGTGGGACCACACCTTTGATGGGGGTTTATAAATATGCCGAACCCGTTACAGCGCGTGGTTTCACATTTATGGACAGCCCCGGATACGATCCTGCCTCAGTGACAGGACAAATAGCAGGTGGGTGTAACCTTGTGTGCTTCACCACTGGGCGTGGCTCGGCATTTGGCTCCAAACCTGCACCGACGATCAAAATCGCAACAAATAGTGAGATGGCCAATCGTATGTCGGAGGACATGGATGTGGACGCGGGCGAGATCTTGTCGAAGGGGATCAGTGTGGAAGAAAAGGGGCGGGAAATCTACGAGATGTTTCTGCGCGTCGCATCTGGTGAAGTGACCAAATCCGAAGGCCAGGGCCTTGGAAATTATGAGTTTGTGCCATGGCAAATTGGAGCCGTAATGTGAAACGCATTCTGGTTGTTGGCGGCGGCTTGATCGGAATTAGGCATATGCAAGCGGTGCAGGCTCATGCAGGATGCAGGATGGTTGGCCTAGTAGATCCAGACATGACCATTCAAGCTGATGTGCCCCGCTTTGTCACAATGGCAGATGTCACAGATCCAGTGGATGGAGTGATCATTGCAACCCCCACCCCTCTGCATGCACCCCACGGACTTGAGGCGGCAGGCCGGGGTTGGCATATGTTGATTGAGAAGCCAGTGGCAGCCTCCCTTGAGGGCGCAAAAGAGCTGGAATCCGTATTGCGCCGCAAAAACATCCGGTCGCTGGTCGGGCATCATCGGCGGTATCATGCGGTAGTTCAGCAGCTGAAGTCCTCCCTCGCAGAGGGGGTGATTGGTGATGTGGTCAATGTGTCTGTGCTCTGGTGCATGCGCAAGCCAGATGCCTATTTTGAGGAGAATTGGCGCAGCGTGAGTGGCAGTCCCATTATGATAAACCTCGTGCATGATATTGATATTTTGCGGTTTGTTATCGGCGAAATTTCTGAGATCACTGCCTTGCGTGGGCAATCACGGCGCGGTGGCGCTCGGATTGAAAGCGGTGCCATTGCCTTAACTTTCGAAAATGGTGCTGTTGGGAGCGTGATCTTTTCAGACATCACACCTAGCCCATGGGGTTTTGAGGCAGGAACTGGTGAAAACCCAAATATTGGCACCACCCATCAAGATATGATGTGGATCACTGGCACAAAAGGCGCGATAAGTTTTCCGTCCATGACTCTGTGGAAAGGCACTGATTGGGGGCGTGCGGCTGAGCCTGTGGCTTTGAGCCCCGCCCTGAACGAAAAAACGCCACTGGAGGCGCAACTGGATCATTTTCTGAATGTGATCGATGGCGCCAAACCCTTGATTGATGTGGCCGACGCAATGGTAACGCTGGGCTTGGCTGAGGCATTGGAGACCCAACTCGCAAGTCAAACTTCGAATTCTAATGAAACTAAATGTCCATAAGGCCAGGATTGCCAATCATACGTCGGAGCTGGTCGTTCCATAAAATGAAAATGTAACTGAAGGCATATCATGAGCAAACCAAATATCGGATTTATCGGCCTTGGCATTATGGGGGGGGCAATGGTCAGCCGCCTGCAGGACATCGGATATACTCTCACGGTTTTGGGGAACCGCGACCGGAGCAATTTGAACCAGGCTATTGCTCGCGGCGCCTCAGAGGGTGCAACCACCAAGGATTTGGCGCAGGCCAGCGATATTGTGATGCTCTGTATGGGCACGTCGGATCATGTGGAGGGCCGCATGCGCGGCCCAGGGGGTGTGATTTCAGGGCTGCGGCCCGGGCGCAACCGTGATTGACTTTAGCACATCGCTTCCGAACAGCAGCCGCGCATTGGCAGCTGAAGTTGCGCAAGCTGGTGGCCAGTTTCTAGACGCGCCACTCGGCCGCACACCAGCGCATGCTTTGGACGGGTTGCTGAATATTATGGCCTCGGGTGACAAAGCTGCGTTCGATGCGGTTGAGCCAGTGTTGAAAGATCAGGGCGAGAATGTCTTTTATTTGGGTGCCGTTGGGTCTGGCCATATGATCAAGCTGATCAATAACTTTTTTGGCATGACCGTCGCCAATGCGATGGCGGAAGCTTTCGCCATGGCCGATGTGGCTGGTGTGGACGGCGCCCAGCTTTACGATGTGATGGCAGCCGGTCCGTTACATTCGGGCATGATGGGGTTTGTGAAAACCTATGGGGTGGATAATGACCCTTCACAACTGGCCTTTGCAATCAAGAATGCTGCGAAAGATGTTGGATATTACGCGCGTATGGCCGAAGATGCAGGAGTGGATAGCATCATGTCAAAAGGGCCTTTGGCGGCATTGAGTGATGCCAGAGACCATGGCCAAGCCGATGATATGGTCAGCCAGATGGTGGATTACTACGTGCAGCGGTTCAAAGGCTAATCCATGGCGGTTGTCGCAAAATCCATGGCGGACTTTCCGCGCTACGGCATCATATTGATGCTTGCAGCCTGGCTAATGTTTTCATGGGTGGATACGGGTGCAAAGTGGCTCGCTGTGGCTGGCATACCCGCATTCCAGCTGGCCTTCATGCGATATGCTGGACATTTCGTGATCTCGATTGGCGTGATCGCCAAGGATGGCTTTCAGCTGAATCGCTTTCAGACCGGGCATTTGTGGCAGGTGATCAGCAGGGCGTTACTCCTAGTGTCTGCCACATTATCAAACTTTTACGCGTTACAGTTTTTGTCGTTAACCGTAGTATCAGCAATCATGTTTTCAAGCCCAGTTTTGGTGTGCTTTCTGTCAGTTTCTGTTCTGCGCGAAAAGGTGGAGCCATGGCGTTGGGGGGTCATTTTGCTTGGTTTTATTGGTGTTTTGATCGTTGTGCGCCCATTTGGGGCGGCCTTTCATCCGGCGATGTTGATGATCATTTATAATGCTGTCGCCCTGGCGCTTTATTCGCTAATGACACGCAGGCTCTCTGGCGTCGTTGCTGTGGAGACCATGCAGTTTTACATGGGGCTGGTTGGGACCTTGCTGATGCTGCCTTTTGCGATTTGGACTTGGACGCAGCCAGAAACAATCTGGGGCATGCTTGTCTTGATTAGCCTTGGCGTTTTAGGTTGGGCTGGCCATCAACTATTGACCAATGCGCACCGCTTTGGCACGGCCAATCAGCTTATGCCCTTCACCTATTCGTTTCTAGTATTCGTCGCAATTTGGGGGTACCTGCTGTTTGGGACAGTGCCTGACACGAGCACAATTTTGGGTGCGATTGTTATTATGAGCGCCGGACTTATGATTTGGGGAAAAGAGCGGAGATGAAGCGAATTGCTTGCATCGGTGAGGCGATGATTGAACTATCAATGTTCGGTGAAAAGGCACAGCTCGGTGTGGCTGGGGACACACTCAACACGGCCATCTATCTGCATCGAACGGCGCCTGACTTGAGTGTGGAATATATCACCTGCCTTGGAGTTGACCCCTTTTCTGACCGGATTTTTGACTTCATCACGGATCACGGCGTGGGAAACGAGAATATCCAACGGATCGCGGCTGGATCCCCAGGGCTTTACGCCATCTCCACATCCCAAGAGGGTGAGCGCAGCTTCACATATTGGCGCAACGCATCGGCTGCGCGGCAATTGTTTGCGGATGGCAGTTTTAGCCTTTTGGAGACTTATGACGCTGTCTACTTGTCAGGCATTTCAGTGGCAATTTTGCCCCATGCAGTTCGGCTATCTTTGCTGGCGTGGTTGAACCGATCTCCTATTCGATTGATTTTTGACAGTAACTATCGGCAGCAACTTTGGGACAGTCTGAAACATGCACAGGAGGTCACATCGGCTCTTTGGGCCCGTGCTGATATTGCATTGCCGTCAATAGATGATGAAATGCATCTGTTTGCTGAAACAGAAGATCAAGTGGCCTCCCGCTTTGTCGCCACGGCCAAATCTGGCGCTTTGAAACGTGGGGCACGGGGACCATTGTCTTTGGGCGTTGAGGTTTGCGCTAGCTATCAGCCAGCTCCAAAAGTGGTAGATACCACGGCCGCGGGCGACAGTTTCAATGGCGGCTACCTGGGTGCCCTATTGAGTGGAAAAAGCCAAGTACAGGCTTTGAAAACGGGTCACGATCTGGCTGCTCAGGTTGTTCAATACCGTGGTGCAATCATCCCAAAATAAGCGCTGCCAAATCTGCGCCGCCTATAACTTCGAGAAGAGCAATCTTTGGATTTTTTGAGCGTACGGCGCGCGCAATATCCAAAGCTTTGGGGTCATTGATTGCGCACCCTTGATCTGTTTGTACCCGGCAAAACTCCATCCAAGACCGAACAGCCTCTGCAACGATCGGTCCGCGGCCCGCTCGGAGGGTTTCCAAGAAACGATAAGGAAGTTTCTGACTGCCATCCATAGCAATTTGGTCCAACCGATGCGCCAATTCTACATTGCCAAATCGCACTAATAAAGCATTTGCATAGTCTGGAATTTGATCCCGCATGTCCGATGGTAGGGTGGCACCTGCCTCCATCATAAGTTGTTTCGTACGGCGGCGCAGATATGGATCTGCAATAGCCTCATGCACATAGCTATATCCCTGGGCTAATCCAGCATAGGCTAAGAAGGAGTGTGCTCCGTTGAGTATGCGCAGTTTGCGCAACTCATGCGGTCGCACATCTTGGACGAATTGAACATCTGGCCAGTTTGGCCGGGGGGCGGCGAAATTATCCTCAAGAACCCATTCGCGAAACGCCTCGGTGGGGACGGCCATGGGATCAGCGCTGCTGACGCGAATGGCGTCGGTGGTGGCTGGAGTAATTCGGTCTACCATCGCATTTGGAAAGCGCACATTGTCCCAGTTGATTTTGAGGCCTGCCGCCTGTGCGAAACTGGCTACTGCCTGTTGCAAGCGAGTGCCGTTTTCAACGCGATTGTCACAGCTCAAAATCGTAACGGGGCTGCAGCGCGCAGCGAGGTGGTGGGCAATGAATCCGATGAGCGTTTGAAGGGGATTACCGTTCAAATCTGATATGATTGCAGGGTCACGCAAATCAAGCTTGTTAGCCGCGCCCAGATGGTAGCCTTTTTCTGTGACTGTGGCTGAGATTATATCTGCGCAGTGCATCTCCCCCAAAATGGCTTCGGGCCCTTCTGATGCGACTAGAATATCAACCAAAACTTGGATGCTCTTAAGGCCTTTACCCTGCACGTTCAGCGTATAGTTAAAATCCTGTGGAGCTAGTCCGTCGCGGGCGGAGGTAGAGCGGAGGCTGACCCCAATGACATCCCAGCCCCCGGCATCTGACGTGTAATCCAGAAGATGCGCGCGGGCAAAATTCCCTAGGCCAAAATGAACTATCCGGCCCATCTAAACTTCGATCCCGTAAGCGCGGCGCGCCAGGTCAGTCGATAATAACTGGGCAAGATTTTCGGCCTGCATGCGGTCAAACAGACCTTTTTGCATCTGCCTGCTCAAGTGCAAAGCCACACCGCGCCTCCACAGGTCATGGCGGGCAGGGATGGACAGAAAGGCGCGAGTGTCATCGTTGAATCCGGCCAGATTGTAGTAGCCTGCGGTTTCAACTACCTGATCAAAATACCGGGCAATGCCCCCTGCGCTGTCATGAAACCACCAAGGCGGGCCGATGCGCAGGCAGGGCCAATGGCCCGCCATAGGGGCCAGCTCACGGGCATAGGTGGTCTCGTCTAGGGTGAACAAAATGATGGTTAGGTTTGGCTCATTCCCAACTCGGTTTAAAAGCGAGTCTAAGCCGGTGACCCAATTGCTTACAACAGGAATATCCGCGCCCATATCGCGGCCATAGTCTTGTAGGATTTTGCGATTGGTATTACGGCGGCTGCCCCCATGAATTTGCATGCTCAAACCATCCTCTACAGACATCTGCGCCATTTCAATCAACATGTGGCCGTAAAACCGCCGTGCATCGTCCGGGCTCCCTCGGCCCTGTTTAAGGCGTTGATATATCGCATCAGGGTCATAAAGCCACTCGGTATGGATCGCTTCAATCGCGTGATCGGTCGCGGTGGCGCCCATTTGGATGAAAAAGGCTCGCCTGACGCGCAGGGCCTCAAGGTAACCCGCATAACTGTCCAGTGCGATGCCAGTTATTTTCTCCAGCTCTTGTAGGTTTGTTTGAAAATTTGGATCAGATGGATCCAAAACCCCATCAGGGCGAAATGTTGGCAGGACACGGCCGGTCCAACCGCTGGCGCTAATCGCGGCATGATGGCACAGATCATCCAATGCAGAATCTGTGGTTGCGAGTGTTTCGATATTAAAGCTTTCGAACAAAGCACGCGGGCGGAAAGCGTCCTGTGTTAATCGCTCGGCAATTTGATCATAGATCAAATTTGCGGTTTCAGATGACAATTCTGCGGTGATCTGCAGGGTCTGGCGCAGAACATAGTCCAGCCAAACCCGTGTTGGCGTGCCCAAGAACAGATGCCAATGTGCAGCAAAAATTCTGAAAACTTCTCGTGGATTTGCGTGCTTGCCGGGCGCGCCGATGCCCAGATCGGCCAAGGAAATACCATTGGAGTAGAGCAAGCGAAAAACATAGTGATCGGGGGTTACCAAAAGTTCAGCGGGATTGGAAAAGGCCGTGTTCTTCGCAAACCAACTGGCGTCGCAATGCCCATGGGGGGAGACGATCGGCAGGTTTTTAACACATTGATAAAGCGCTTCTGCGGGTGCGTTTAAATTGGGTGTCATGTGGCTTCCCTAAGCAGATGTTTTCAGGATTAAGTCCATATTGCAGCTTGCATCTTGGCTGCGCAATGGGTCAAAATTATATAAAGCGAGGGGGCGTCGATGAATATTGCACTGATCGGTCTTGGGATGGTTGCCGGCACGCATGTCACTGCGATCAAAAGCTCTGAACAGGGTTTGATCCTGCGCGGTGTTTTTGGCCGTGACCCTGCCAAGACCGCCCGCTTTGCAGCTGAGCATGCGACCCATGCCTACGGGTCCGTGATGGAAATTGCGTATGACGCGGTAATTGATTTTGTTATTCTGGCCACACCTCCGGACGCAAGGCGCGAGATTGTTGAAACCCTCATAGCAGCGGGTAAACCAATTTTGATGGAAAAACCCATTGAGCGCGATTTGAACGCCGCCACTAAGATTGTTGAGATTTGTGAGGCGGCGTGCGTCCCGCTCGGTGTGGTGTTCCAACACCGCGCGCGTGAGGCCTCTGCGGAGTTGAAATCTGCCATTGATGCAGGACGCTTAGGTGACATTTGCACGCTTGATCTACGCGTGCCGTGGTGGCGAGAGCAAAGCTATTATGATGCGCCAGGCCGCGGAACCTATGGGCGAGATGGTGGCGGCGTCATGATCTCACAGGCCATTCATACGCTTGATCTGGCTATCTGGCTACTTGGCCGCATTAGTTCCGTGCAGGCGATGATGCGGCGTACATCGTTGCATGCTCTTGAGGCAGAAGATTGGGCGGGCGCCCTGTTTGAGCTGCGCTCGGGGGCCTTCGGGTCTTTGCTGGCCACCACAGCGGCCTATCCAGGCAGCGCTGAGGCGATCACGATCCAAGGCAGTAAGGGATCGGCCCATCTGGAAGCCGGTGTTCTGACCCTGCGCGATCTGGACGGTTTGGTGGAAACCTTTGGGGCGCAAGGCGCAACTGGTGGCGGGGCGGATCCTATGGCTTTCACCCATGAATTGCATCAATCTGTGATTGAAGATTTCGCCTACGCGCTGCGTGCTAATAGGTCCCCATTGGCAACGGCCCGCAGCGCGTTGCACGCGCATGCAGTCATTGACGCTATGCATTCCGCGAGCAAGAGCGGCCATCGCACAGAGGTCCTATTATGACTTTGACATGCGTGGCCCTCGGGCTGGATCATCGCCATATTTACGGCATGACGGAAAAAATGGCGAAGGCTGGAGTGCAATGCCTGGGATTTTGGACCGAAGGCCGCCCGGAAACCTTGGCTGGCTATCAAAAGCGATTTCCAGAGCTGCCGAGGTTTGACCATTTGCAGGATGCTCTGGAGTGCGGTGCTGATTTGGCTCTGATTTCAGCCATTCCTGTGGACCGGGCTGACTTGACGGTGCAGGCCATGCGCCATGGAATGGATGTTATGAGCGACAAACCCGGCTGTACCAATTTTGAGCAGCTTGAGGCGATTAAGTCAGCCGTTCAAGATACAGGGCGTATTTGGTCGGTGAATTTCTCAGAGCGGTTTGAAACAGCAGCCAGCACGCGGGCCTCAGAATTGGTGGAGGCGGGCGCGATTGGAACGGTGGTGCAGACGGTGGGGCTGGGTCCACACCGGTTGAACCGAGCAACGCGCCCTGATTGGTTCTTCAGGCGGGACTGCTTTGGTGGCATTTTGACTGATATTGCTTCTCATCAAATTGATCAATTTTTACACTATACTGGATCCAAATCTGCGGAAATTACTCACGCCTTTACAGCCAACTATGCCAACCCAGAAGCTCCAGAATTGCAAGATTTTGGTGAGATCAATCTGCGCAGCGCGAAGGGTACGGGCTACATCAGGGTGGATTGGTTCACGCCAGATGCGCTTCCCAATTGGGGCGATGGGCGGCTGACCATCCTTGGCACGGAGGGCTATATAGAATTGCGCAAATATGTTGATGTGGGCGGGCGTGCCGGAACTGACCACCTGTTACTGATTAACTCAAGCACATGTGAAAAGATTGATGCATCAGATGCTGGTCTGCCATATTTTGCGCGCTTGGCGCATGATATAGAATATCGGACACAAACCGCCATGACACAGCGCCATTGTTTTACTGTCATGGAGCTTGCCCTGCGTGCACAAGATTTGGCAGATGCAAAATGATCAACGTCGCCATCCTTGGGGCTGGTATTGGGCGCGAGCATTTGGCAGCATTTCGAGAGCTGCGTGACAGATTTCGAGTGGTTGCGGTTGTGGATCAGGATTTGGCGCGGATCGAAGAGATAAGAGGCGGCGATGAGTTTGCGGCTTACAACGATATTGCCCAAGCGCTCAGCGATCCCAATGTAGCTGTAGTGGATATTTGCCTGCCGCCGCCTCTGCATTCTGAAGTCACCCTAGAAGCGCTGAATGCTGGCAAACACGTGATTTGTGAGAAACCTCTAGCAACTTCGCTTGCCGATGTGGATTTGATTTCGAAGACCGCGCGGCGCAGTGACCGGCAGGTCTTTCCAGTGTTCCAATATCGCTGGGGACCGTCGCTGGCACAGTTACGTTATTTGATGGCGCAGGGTCTGACTGGGCGTATGCAAGTGGCGGCCTTGGAAACCCATTGGTCACGCGGCGCGGAGTACTATTTTGTTCCGTGGCGTGGTACTTGGGCTGGGGAGCGAGGCGGCGCGGTTTTGGGGCATGCCATTCATAATCACGATCTGCTGACGCATATAGCGGGCGAGGTAGCGTCCCTATCGGCTATGATTGCCACGCGGGTGAACGACATTGAAACGGAAGATTGCGCAACAATCAGTTTCGTCATGAGCTCTGGAGCGTTGGCCTCCAGCTCAATTACGCTTGGTGCGGCGGGCGATGAAACACGTATTCGATTTGTGTTTGAGCACCTTACAGCAACCTCTGGAAGTGCCCCCTATGCGCCAGGTTCACAGCCCTGGACCTTCACTGCGCGTGACGAAAATCTGCAATCTAAAATTGACCAAGCCGTCGCGGCCACGCCCTTTGAAGCCGTAGGATTTCAAGGGTTTTTCACAGAAGTTGCTCTTGCAATTGCAGGCGAGCCAAACAATGCGGTGAGGTTGCAGGATGGGGCCATCTCCATTGCTCTTGTGACCGCGATTTACCACAGTGCCCGAACAGGGCAACGGGTAGCGTTGCAGCTGCGCCCGGACCATGAACTCTACAAAGGATGGCTGCCATGAAACAATGTTGGCGTTGGTTTGGGCCGGAAGACTCGGTAAAATTATCTGACCTGCATCAGGTTGGGGTGGAGGGGATCGTCACAGCTATTCACGCCATTCCGCCTGGCAAGGCTTGGGGCGCGCAGGCAATTGTAGATCGGCAGTCGATACTGAGCGCGGGTGGGTATCGCTGGGATGTTGTGGAAAGCCTGCCGGTCTCTGAAGAGATAAAGACCCAAACAGGTCTAATGAGTAGCCATATCGCGGCATATAAGACGAGCTTGCGTGCCTTGGCACAGGCTAATATTGAGACTGTTTGTTATAATTTCATGCCAATTCTGGACTGGACGCGCACATCGTTGAGAGCGCCGCAATCGCATGGTGGCGCGGCGATGCTTTTTGATCTCACTGATTTTGCGGTGTTTGACTTGCATATTCTGGAGCGTCGCGGCGCCGCTGAGGATTATGTGGATGCGTTGCGCGCCGCAGCGTTTGAGCGGTTCTCCCAAATGTCTGGTGGCGATAAAACCATATTACAACGGAATATAACCGCTGGCCTGCCGGGCGCCAATGACAGCTGGAGCCTTGCAGATGTGCGCAGGCTTTTGAACAGCTACAAGGGGATTACAACAGAGCGGCTGCGGGCAAATCTGGTGGATTTCTTGTCAGAAGTCGCGCCGCTGGCAGAGACGCTGGGGATGCGGCTGTGTTGCCACCCGGACGATCCGCCGTTTCCCCTTTTGGGCCTGCCGCGGGTAATGTCGTCCAGCGCGGATTACAGTGCCGTTTTGAATGCCGTGGATCTGCCGGCCAATGGTGCAACGCTTTGCACTGGATCTCTGGGTGTATCCCCAAGCTTTGACGGGCCTGAATTTGTGAAAAAGCATGGTCCACGTATCCATTTTGCGCATCTTCGCAACACGAAACGTCTTGCAAGCCTAATGTCCGATAAGCCAAATTTCTTTGAGGCCCCGCATTTGGACGGGGATACAGATATGGTTGGAACTGTGCATGCTCTGATGGTGGAGCAGGACAGGCGCAAAGCCGAGGGGCGTGCTGATTGGCAAATTCCCATGCGACCTGATCATGGGCAAGAATTGTTGAGCGATCTTGGTGGCCATAGCACGCCGGGATATCCGCTGATTGGCCGCATGCGGGGTCTGGCCGAATTGCGCGGGGTCATGGCGGCCTATCGCCCATCTCTTGGAACGCAGAATTGCGGAGAATATTAATTTATGAATATAAACCAAATATTTACGTATCGGTTTCTTTTGGCGGGAATGAGTATTGGGTTTTACCCTGAGCTATACAAGAAAAACGCTCATACCTGGTGGAGGTGCTTCCACCACAACCTGATTGGGTGGTCCCGCTGTGGCTCATGACGCACACTGATTTGAATCGTTCCGCTAAGGTGGAAGCCTTGTTGAAATTTATAAAGAAGCTTCAATAATCGAGTTATGGCCGAAGATCTAAAAACAGGTCTCGGTATGGGCTCAGACAAAACTCACTTTGCCTCGGATAACTGCCATTAGTGCTTAAGCATAGCCAAAGTCTGCGTTTCTGGCCCCCAGACTACCCTACAGCCTTAGCCAACCAGGGATACAAATGTTCCACCTGGTAGCATCGACCATAGCTCTCCCTGACCACCCCTGCTCCAACGACGCTCGTCCAAAGGTTCACATGATTTGTATTGATATTCAACGTTATCTAAATGTATTGATGTCTGTGAAATTGGATGTGCTCGATGGACCTTACTTTAAATAGGCTAATAGCTTTTGTAGCGCGCGTCAGAGAACTGTCGTTTGCGAATACTGCAGAAACGCGAGATCGAGTAACGGCCCGCATTACAAATGAAAGCCTCTATGATGCGGACCGGCTTCGAGGCCCGGCAATTGCTGGGTAATCTGTCCGCCTGGCTGATTTCAGTTGAAGGAACAGACTTTGCTTCACGGTTAGCGATGATATTGGCGCTTATGGCTGCGGTTTTTCATGCCAGTTTTGCTGCGCTACAGAATGGCCGAGATAACCCGTGGATCAGTCGCGCCGCCATTGATGTTGCACTGTTCCTTCTGGCATGGCCCATTGCTCTGTTTCTAGTCCCCTGGCCAAACGCAGAACACATCTGGCTGTTCGTTGGCGTGTTCGTAATCCACAATATTTATAAAGCCTTTCAAGGCATGACTTATGCACGCGGCGCATACACAGTCGTTTACCCAGTGGTGCGTGGGTCCAGCGTTCTTGCGACAGTGATCGTCTCTGGCATCGTTTTTCAAGAAGTATATTCGATCTGGCAATGGTCTGGAGTGCTCTCGCTAGTGTGCGGCATATTTGGGCTTGCGGTTTATAACTGGCGGAAACTGCAGGTGGGCCGCGAAACTCTTTTTTCTGCATTAGGATTAGCGGTTCTGTCTGGTATCATGGTCGCCGCTTATACAACTTTTGACGCCTATGGCATTCGACAAATGCCAGATCCGCTTACTTTTGTTTTTTGGTTCTTCGCGATTGATTCGATTACTATTCCGCTCTTCGTATTCGTTTGGGTCAAGCAAGGTAGACTTTCGCTTTCAGCGATTCGACCTTTGGTTGCAAGAGGGTTAGCAGGCGCCGTTCTGGCGCCTCTCAGCTTTGGCTGCGTCATGATGGCCACGCGCTTAGACAGCGTTGGGATTGCCGCGGCTTTGCGCGAAACATCCGTCTTGTTTGCAGCTTTTATAGGTGTGTTGTTTCTAAAGGAAACTGTGGGCCCCAGGCGCGTATGTTTGATGGCGCTGATAGTGGCAGGAGCCATTTTAATCAACGTAGGTTAACTGTTGAAGCCATAGTGGAGAACAAGCGTAGGTTTTGTCGCAAACTGCGGCGCGCGAGGGAAAGACCCGTAACTTGGACATAGCTATCCAGCAAATGCCGCGAATTGTTGAAATGCGGATTGACCAGAGGGGTCTAATTGTCGTTTGCGGATCATGTGTGCGACTTTGACGCCGTCCAGTGTTGCCGAGGCCGAATTGAAGGACTTGAACCCCTTCATTTACCTAATCAGTTTTTTGATGAACCAGTGCTCCTGCTCGATTATGTTGTTCAGATACTTGATCTGCAACACTTCGATCAGCCAAAACCAACCGTCCAACAACAGCAGGCAATTCATGTTCTGTAATCTGGCGAGATTTGCGCCGAATTTTCGATGGCTCTGCAATAATAGGTCCACTTACCTTTCACTTCGATGTAAGATTGGCCCATCTGTTAGGATACAGCTTTCTTCTGCTTCCGCTTGTTTGCTTCCATCGCGATCAACGGCGCATATTTTACGACCTATCAGTTCAGGGTCGCATGCTCCACTTTGATCCCACGCTCCGCCATGGTCTCCTCAAGATTACGGTAGGTAACCGCATACCAAACACAGAAAAACACCCCGCACAGGATGACATCTTTCGGATAGTGGCTGCTTTTAAAGTCAATCATCACGTTCTGATACTCACCAGCTAATTCCAAGGCTGGCGTCTATCACTGCTTGGCAAGTAGGCCCGCATCCTCAAACTTTGCGACAGAACCCAGTTGTAGTACCTGACCCGTTACCAAATAGGTGACATAGGTTGGTTGGGGTGTTCACTTTGACGCTCCACTGTCCTCTGTTTGGAATCAGACTTGGTGCGGGATATCCCCGTATTGTAGTCTTTTGGCGCTTAACGATGAAATCAATCTCCGATGTCGAGAGGTAAATTGTAGTGATGTAAGTAGTGACGCAAATATCGACATCATGTTGCGCATAGGTCAATTAAATAAGTTTAATTTTAAAAATAAGAAGAGTGCGTGGTGCTGTGAGAGAGGATTGAACTCTCGACCTCACCCTTACCAAGGGTGTGCTCTGCCACTGAGCTACCACAGCATCTAGAGCGCGATTTAGACAGTCTTGTGCTCGGGCGCAAGTCCAAGAATGTGCCTAATCTGCATAATGTCGCCCGCGTGGGTCTCAAAAGGGCTCCCCGGCTGGACCCAGCTCAAAGCTTGGGTTAAGCCATCTAAATGGAAGACAAACCGGAAAAAACCACCAAGCCCGTCCAATCTGCGCGCGATGTTAGGTTGAAGGCGGCGTTGAAGGCAAATATGGGCCGCCGCAAAGCGCAGGCCCGGGCACGCGCTGATGGTGGCGAAAAAACGGATAAGAAGGACAGCTGAATGGATTCGATTTTGGTAACAGGTGGCGGCGAGCTGCGCGGAGAAATCCCAATCGCTGGTGCAAAGAATGCCTGCCTGACCTTGATGCCAGCAACATTGCTGAGCGAAGAGCCTCTGACGCTTACAAACGCGCCAAGGCTCTCTGACATCAAGACCATGAGTTCCTTGCTGGAAAGCTTGGGGACTGAGGTTTCCTCGATGCAAGAAGGCAAAGTGTTGACCATGTCGTCACACAACCTCGACAATCTGACTGCGGATTATGACATCGTGCGCAAAATGCGCGCTTCGATCCTTGTGCTGGGCCCTATGTTGGCCCGCGCGGGTCAAGCGGTGGTGTCACTACCCGGTGGCTGTGCCATTGGTGCTCGGCCGGTTGATTTGCATCTTAAGGCTATGGAAGCGCTCGGCGCTGAAATTGAGCTGCGCGAAGGCTATGTGCATGCCAAAGCACCTCGTGGCTTGCGCGGGGCCATAATAGAATTCCCCTTTGTATCGGTTGGCGCCACAGAGAATGCTTTGCTTGCGGCCACATTAGCCAAGGGTACAACTGTCCTGAAACATGCAGCCCGCGAACCAGAAATTGTGGATCTGGCGCATTGCCTCATCGCGATGGGCGCCCAAATCGAAGGGCATGGCACCTCAACTATCGCCATCCAAGGTGTTGACCGCTTAAACGGCGCCACACATTCTGTCGTCACAGATAGGATCGAACTCGGCACCTATATGCTGGCCCCGGCCTTCACCGGTGGTGAAGTTGAATGTCTTGGCGGCCGCATAGAGCTATTGGAAGCCTTTTGCGAAAAGCTGGATGAAGCAGGGATTACTGTGGAGCAAACCCTGAAAGGCCTCAAAGTGAAGCGCTCCAACGCCGGTATAAAAGCGATCAACGTGAGGACCGAGCCTTTCCCTGGATTTCCAACGGATTTGCAGGCTCAAATGATGGCACTGTTGTGCACAGCAACCGGAACCTCAGTGCTGGAAGAAAAAATCTTTGAAAATCGCTTTATGCATGCGCCTGAATTGGGTCGTATGGGGGCAAAAATTGATGTAAACGGAGGTGTTGCCACAGTCACAGGTGTAGAACGCCTCAAAGGTGCACCGGTTATGGCAACGGATTTGCGGGCCTCGGTTTCGCTGATTTTGGCCGGCCTTGGCGCTGAAGGTGAAACTTTGATCAACCGTGTTTATCACTTGGATCGCGGCTATGAGCGGGTTGAAGACAAGCTGGGCAACTGTGGCGCGAAAATTGAACGGATCACTGGGCAATGAGCGACGCGCGCTTCGAAGATGGAATTAACAAGCCCCTGCGCTTGATCGCCTTCGAAGCGGAGGATCTTCAGGTGATCTCAGCTGTTGTGCAAGATGCGGTCTTGCCGGTGGCTGAGATGACTTGGCGCCCAAAAGAGCGACGGTTTGCACTGCTAATCAATCGGTTCTGCTGGGAGGCAGCAGCATCAGACGGCGCCAAACGGGTGCAGGCTGTTTTGAGCTTTGAGGATGTGCAAAGCGTCCAAACTCAAGGATTTGATCGCTTAGATACAGATTTGATCCTGTCGATTTTGAGCCTCACATTTGAGTCCGGCGCTGACGGCATGGGCCATTGCGTTCTCACATTGGCTGGAAATGGTGCAATCAGGCTTCAGGTTGAGGCTTTAGAGACCTCCTTGCGAGATGTCACCCGGCCCTATGTGGCACCCTCTGGGTTGACGCCAAATCACGATTGATTCGGAATGATCCCGCTTGAGGGTTGCGCAACATCGCGCTAAGTCAGGGCAACCTTGGGGGATCTGATGCCACAAATTCTGAATATTAATCAGGCTGATTTTGAAGCACAGTTTCAGGCTTTGCTTTCTGCCAAACGTGAAGACAGCCCGGACGTTGACGCCACAGTGGCCGATATCATCTCCGATGTACGTGCGCGCGGTGACACGGCTGTAATTGAGCTGACCTCAAAATTTGACCGGCTTGATCTGGCCCCCGACACTTTGGCCTTTTCCCGCGAAGAAATTCTGGCCCATTGCACTACGGTTTCGGCTGAAGAGCGTGCCGCTTTGGAATTGGCTGCAGAGCGCATCCGCGCGTATCATGCCCGGCAATTGCCGAAAGATGCCAATTGGGTAGACGCCTCTGGCGCAACATTGGGATGGCGTTGGACCCCTGTTTCTGCTGCGGGTCTTTATGTACCGGGTGGTTTGGCCTCTTATCCGTCGTCAGTTTTGATGAACGCCATTCCCGCCAAGGTTGCGGGCGTGAAGCGGCTTGCGATTTGTGTGCCAACGCCAGATGGGCTGACCAATCCTCTGGTGCTGTTGGCCGCACAAATTTCAGGTGTGGATGAGATTTACCGGATCGGCGGCGCGCAGGCTATTGCGGCTTTGGCATATGGCACAGAGACAATTACTCCCGTCGACAAGATCACTGGCCCCGGTAATGCTTTTGTGGCCGCTGCCAAACGACGGGTCTTCGGCAAAGTCGGCATTGATATGATCGCAGGCCCTTCAGAAATCTTGGTTATTGCAGACGCAGATAATGATCCTGCATGGATTGCCACCGATTTGCTCAGCCAAGCCGAACACGATGAAAGCGCGCAATCAATTCTGATAACCAATGATGCAGCCTTTGGCGATAGGGTGATTGCGGAAGTGAACTTGCAACTCGAAACGCTTGAGCGCCGCGCTATTGCTGGCCAGTCATGGCGCGATTTTGGCGCGGTCATTGTTGTGAACAATATGGCGCAGGCCGCGGCCCTGTCCAATAGATTGGCCCCTGAGCATTTGGAATTATGTGTCGCAGATCCGGATGCTATGGCGGAAGATATTACCCATGCTGGCGCGATCTTCCTTGGAGCTTGGACGCCGGAGGCGATTGGCGATTATGTTGGTGGGCCAAATCATGTGCTACCCACAGCCCGCTCGGCCCGGTTCTCATCTGGGCTGTCGGTGATGGATTTTGTAAAACGCACCACGCTGACAAAAATGACCCCTACATCCCTGGCCGCCATCGGCCCGGCGGCTGAGACTTTGGCCTATTCAGAAGGCTTGCAGGCGCATGGATTGTCAGTGCGGGCAAGGTTGGATAAGCTTAACAAATAATGGCCTATATTTCAAAAATAGCTCTGGATGACAGAAACTTGCCCCCCCCTACACCTGAGATTGATCAGGAGCGGAAGGTGGCGATTTTTGATTTGCTGGAAGGCAATAGTTTTCAGCTGCCAGACCGAGACGACGCGCCTGCCCCCCAAGGCCCCTACCAGTTAGAACTGGCGATTCGCGAACGCCGTTTGGTCTTTGACATATCAACAGAGGCGGCTTCGAAAGCCGCTGAGTTTCACCTGTCTCTGGGCCCGTTTCGTCAGGTGGTCAAAGATTACTTTCAAATTTGTGAAAGCTATTTTGAAGCTGTAAAAACGCTTCCACCAAGCCAGATCGAAACCATCGACATGGCACGGCGCGGCATCCACAATGAAGGCGCCCGCGTGCTCCAAGAGCGTCTCAATGGCAAAGCCGATATTGATGATCAGACGGCCAGACGGCTGTTCACTCTCATCTGCGTTTTGCACTTCGGAGGATAGGAATGACACCACCTCTGCCTCAATCCATCCTGTTTTGCTGTGATCATAACGCCGTGCGCTCGCCTATGGCTGAGGGCTTGATGAAAAAGTTTTATGGGTTGGAAACCTATGTGCAATCCGCCGGAGTTTTGGCGGATAAGGACGTGGATGGATTTGCGATTGCCGTGTGTGCCGAAATGGGGGTGGAGCTGGCCCGTCACAAATCCCGCTCCTTTGATGAGATGCAAAAGCTTGGCGATGAACTGTCCTCTTTTGATCTGATTGTCGCCCTCTCCCCGGCCAGCCAACTCGAGGCGATGGAGATCACACGATTCTATGCTCTGCAGGTTGAATATTGGCCAATTATGGATCCAACCGGCATCGGCGAGGGTCGAGATCACAAGCTTACGGCGTATCGCAAGGCTCGAGATCAGATCATTGACCGGCTCACATCCAAATTTGGTGCCGCCACCACATAGGCTGCAAACTTTAGTTTTCGTCAAATACCTCAGAAAACCAACGTCAAATAGTCCGTGTTTCAAACGCTCCCTCAGTTTACAACCCAAATTCCAACGCCATTCGTGCGATTTTGCTCGATTCCGGTTGAATTTGACTTGAAAATTCGTGCAAGGCCCCTCATTTAGGGGCACGCCTGACAATGGGTCGGGCATTTTTGAAGGAGAGACCATGGCGAAGGAAGAACCACTCGAATTTCCCGGTGTCGTCAAGGAACTCCTGCCTAATGCGACGTTTCGGGTTGAGCTGGAAAATGGCCATGAGATCGTTGCAACAATGGCGGGTAAAATGCGCAAGAACCGGATCAGAGTTCTGACCGGCGACAAAGTGCAAGTTGCGATGACCCCTTACGATTTGTCTAAAGGACGGATCAATTATCGTTTCAAGTAAAAAACTGATCTTGGGATCAGGAAGCCCTCGCCGGCGCGAATTGCTGGCGGTTTTGGGCCTACATCCTGCTGAAGTGCGCGCGCCGGATGTAGACGAAACCCCTTTGAAGGGTGAACTGCCGCGCATCTACTGCAATCGCATCACTTCATCCAAGGCCGCCGCACTCACGGCGGGTGACGATGAAGTGATCCTCTGCGCCGATACAACCGTTGCCCTTGGCCGCAGAATAATGGGCAAGCCAAGCGACATTGACGAAGCCCGTGCTTTTTTACAAAAGCTTTCCGGCAGGCGCCATAAAGTAATCACTGCCGTGGCCGTCAAAAATTCTGAACGTGTTTGGCAAAAAGATGTGGTGTCCATCGTGCAAATGAAACGCCTCGCACCGCAAGAGTTAGAAGGCTATTTGGCCAGTGGTGATTGGCAAGGAAAAGCTGGCGGTTATGGCATTCAAGGCCTGGCTGGCGCCTTCATTCCATGGATCTCAGGATCCTATCCTGCCATTATGGGCCTGCCTCTTTCGGAAGCCGCTCATGTGTTACAGGCCGCAGGTCTAGAGATTTGGGGAAAATCATGAAGGGCAAGCAAGTTGTCTTGGGCCATATCGGAGACGCAAAAGTGGCGGCTCTTTTGGTCGACGGAAAATTACAAGACGTTCTGGTCGAAGATGTTAGCCGCTTGCCTCTGGGCAGTATTTTGCGGGCTGTTGTGGATCGTTCAGTCAAGGGCATTGGTGGCGTTATGCTGCGTCTGCCCAACGGCATTGGCTTTTTGAAGAACGCTAAGGGTCTTGCACCTGGCCAAACCATCACAGTGCAAACCTCTGGTTTTGCAGAGGCTGGTAAGGCCGATCCTGTAAACCAACGGTTCATATTCAAAAGCCGCTATGCGATTGTTACGCCGGATCAACCTGGCCTCAATGTGTCGCGTCAAATTCGGTCTGATGATCTGCGCGATGACCTCACGATGCTAGCTAAAACCGCCATGGAAGGCTCCGAAATGGGCCTGATCATCCGCAGTTCTGCCGCGCATGCTGATGTGGAAGAGATCGCCGACGACATACAAGCCATGCGCGCCTCCGCCGAAGCCATTTCGGCAGAAGCCGGATTAGAACCGGAAGTGCTGCTCGAAGGAGATGATCCTCATGTTCAAGCGTGGCGCGAATGGTCAGATGTCACCGATGTTTTGACCGGCGATGATGATTTAGAAGGCAGCGGTGCACTGGATCAAATCGAAGCAGCGCAGGGCGCTTGGGTGCCTTTGGGCGGTGGCGGCATGTTTGTCGAGCAAACCCGCGCCATGGTGACTGTTGATGTAAACACCGGCGGCGACCTGTCACCTGCAGCGTCATTGAAGGTCAACCTGGCCGCCGTGCAAGACTTGCCCCGTCAGCTGCGCCTGCGCGGCTATTCAGGGCAGATTGCAATCGATTTCGCCCCTATGAGCAAGCGAGACCGCAAACCTATAGAAGTGGCGCTCCGTGCCGCTCTGCGCAGCTGCCCCATTGCCACTGAATTCGTGGGCTGGACGCCCTTGGGTCATGGCGAACTCAAACGTAAACGCGAACGCGCCGTACTGAATGATTTTCTCAAATGACCTGCCCAATTTGCAAAAAACCAACATCAGAGTCAGATCGCCCATTTTGCTCGCCCAGATGCAAGGATATCGACCTTAGTAAATGGCTGATTGGGGGCTATGTAATTGCAAATAATGACGAAAATGAAAGCTCTGAGGTGGAGGATACTGGAGAAGAGCACGACAATTAACCGACCCTTTCGAGGTCATGCATACCCCCTAAAAGTATGCCTAATATAGAGCATTTTTCATTTTCCTGCATTTTGGACAGAAAATCATCGGAATCGGCTGGACAGTCCCACAACGGTCGCCTAAATAATCCCCAGCCTCGAGGACGTTCCTCACCCGTGCCCGGGTAGCTCAGGGGTAGAGCAGTGGACTGAAAATCCTCGTGTCGGTGGTTCAAATCCGCCCCCGGGCACCATTTAAGTTTAGAAGTTATCCCAATAAAATAAGCCTCAAGGCACATAATGGGATTTTTACCATATGTTGTCAAATTGTGTTGAAAAACCGTTTTGAACCGCTTTGTTGTGACAGGATTGTGACAAATTACTATAAGAATTTAAAACATTAGAGTCGTGTCCCATCTCATATGGTAATGTGACTACATATTCCCATAAACCACTGTATTTAAATTTTTAATTTACGTCCATGCGTTGGCATGCCATACTCCTGCCATCACCAGAGCGGATGCGCCTGATTGGATTGCCCTGCCAGAGGTTGTTGAACGCAGCCAGTGTCTTCTCGGTTTTGTTGGTCTGATCGCATCGCGCAATCTAGATCGGCAGCTCGGGCGTTGTGTCATCCTCAACTGCGGTGCGGTAGTGTTTGCGGCAGAGTGACAGGTAGGTTTCGTTGCCGCCAATCTGTACTTGGTCCCCTGCTGTGACGGCT